>JAEEGJ010005174.1_pt1 | contig 41871 bp, 39 predicted proteins | sample 8958761 | NCBI WGS metagenome assembly JAEEGJ01 (sample SAMN16246546, study PRJNA631951) | gut metagenome | biome: gut microbiome; feature: rumen; material: RS-attached | host: Bos | place: Iran: Karaj | collected 2018-10 | reverse complement strand
GGTGACCACGTAACAATCGAAGCAGACCTCATCACTCCTATCGCTATGGAGCAGGGTCTTAAGTTCGCTATCCGTGAGGGTGGTCACACAGTAGGCGCTGGTACAGTTTCTACAATCATCGAGTAATCTATACTTAGATTAATCAAGTTGATTTCAAAGAGCTTCGGGATTTTCCCGGAGCTCTTTTTCACGGCTTACATCCCTTGTAATATGTCTTTAATCTGTTTACCTAACTTTTGCCATAAATTTGATGCAGATTGGATATTACCGGAATTTACAATCAGGCTATCGAATTGTGTCTAAAGCTTTTAAGGAGAGAGTGTTTATGAATAAATTTGCTATAAGGATCATCGCTTCGGCGCTTGCGGTATCAATGATAATGCCGCTTGCCGCTTGCGGAAAGAAGAAAGCGAAGAACGGCAGCAGGAGCGGCGTTAAGATTACAGCCGACATGCCCTGGTATGATGCCAAAGAGCTTGATGTTGAAGTGGAGCTCGATCAGAGCCAGAAAGTCGAGTATACATATAACCGTCTGGCAGGAGCCGACGATGACTATATCGTTGTCATTACAACGGGCAATTACAGGATTCCCGACGACTTTGACTGGAACAAATACAATTACAATGATTACGCGATCGCCATGCTCACGGTAGTCGACAGAAAAACCTGCGAGACCAATCTGACCATCGATCTGACTGACAGTATCTCAGATAACGAGTTCATCGAGGATGCCTCATATTCCAACGGAACGGTTACTGCCATCTTAAGCTCATACGATGAGTATACGTACGAGATGGTAAGAAAAGAAGTCGATTACGATGTCGAGACAGGTAAGCAGACAGATACCCGTGAGGAAGAATTCGGTGACTCTAATATCGAGAGTACATTCCAGCTCGGCGATTACAAAGTAGATACAGAGATGCACTGGGAAGATGAAGCCTGGTATACACTTTATATTCATTCGGCAGACGGATCAAGAAAAGAGGCTGAGATTAAGGAAGCGGGAAAAGAATATTACGATATTCCCGTCATTTTCCTGCTCAATGAAGGAAAAGCTCTTGTACCCGTAACTTCTGATACTTCGGATAAGTACTATTTCGAACTGGATCTTGCAACGGGAACTGTCACGGAGCTTGATGCCAAGGATTACGAATGGCTGGATACAAGCAGCATTTATTCCTCGTTCTCCGGTTCGGACAACAAAGTTTATTACACGACAAGCACCGGTATATCAACGATCAACTTCAAAGAGAAGAAAACAGAAGAAGTCTTCAATTACAGTTGGTGCGGAGTCAGCAGATCCAAGCTGTCTTCCCTTGAGATAGCTTCTTTCTCAGATGATGCTTTCATCCTTTGCGGTGAGGATTACTCGAGCAGCGCATTCTCAAGCAGATACGAATCAGATTTTATAATTTACGAATTTACAAAGGCAGCTAAGAACCCTCATGCCGGCAAGACTATCCTTGAGCTTTATTCAGCCTGGGGATACACAGAAGACAAGGTCAGTGATGCCCTTCTGAAGTTCAATGAGACCAACGAAGATTACTTCATCGAGGTTACTGACCGTTACAGCTCTAACGATTACTCGGCCTTCAATGATGTAAATAGTGACGATGAATATGAGGAAGTTCAGCTCAATGTCGATTCGGAGCTGAGCAACCAGCTTGCAATGGATATCTTAAACGGCGAAGGTCCGGATATCCTGATGAATGTAAGTTCCTATGGCCAGCTCAACAGCACGAACTATCTTGCGGATCTTACCAAGTACGTCGGAGACCTTGATCCGGAGAAGTATTTTACCAACGTATTAGATGCTGCAAAGGTTGACGGCAAGCTCTATAACCTGCCGGTATGTTTCTCGATCGAAGGCATCCATACAGACGCGAAGTATGCGGGAAGTTCCGGCGTAGGCTTCACAACAGCCGAATATGAGAAGTTCCTTAACGAGACATTGAACGGCAAGGATGTAATTCCTTCGGGCCAGGCAATCTATTTTGCAAAGCTTTTCAATAACATGTCCGATAAGTTCATCGTAGACGGCAAGGCTGACTTTACAGGCGCTGATTTTGAATCTCTTGCGGAATTCGTTAAGAACAATGTCCCTGAGAGCTCAGTTTCATGGGATGACGAGGTAGTATACTCCGATGATGTATACTATGAAACAGCTTACGCTGTAGGCGCATCGGTCTTTAAGGGCGACAGGGGTTACGAGGAACAGGTTGCATGCTATGCATATTGTTACGGATTCTCGAGTTATATTTCCGATATGTCAATGCTGAACGGCGCGACAGCTATCCTCGGCATTCCTTCGAGCGACGGAAGAGGACCGATGGTTGCACCTTATACTTCTATTGCGATCTCCGCACAGGCATGCGATGTAGACGCCTGTGGTGAATTCGTTAAGATGATCCTGAGTGATGATGTCCAGCTGGATCTTGCCCTGAACGACAACTTCGTTCTCAGCCGGGAAGCATTCAGGGCTGTAGGCCAGAAGGCTGTTGATTACTATAACGGTGAAGGCAAGTATGAGATCATGTCATATGACTGGGCTACAGGAGAGCCTCTTGATAACCGCCTTAATATTACGGAGCAGACGATTACTGACCTTGAGAACATTATCCTGAGCTGTTCGAAAATGACCTCGGCTGATGCAGCGATCAATCTCATTCTCATAGAAGAGATGCCGGCATATTTCTCCGGCCAGAAACCTCTTTCAGATGTCGTTACTATTGCTCAGGACAGAGCCCAGAAGGTTCTTGACGAGCGCGGTTAATCCTTTGAGATATGTAGGAATAGAAACGAAGGGCTGTCCTTAGGGGCAGCCCTTTTTCGCGTCTTATAAAGATTCTCGAAAACAGAATAACTTGAAATATGTCCTTAACGTGTTTACCTGAGTTTTGCCTTGATTTTGATGCTGAATGTATTTTTCGCGGTTCTACAATCATCCTTGTTAAAACCAAATGGGGATTTAAAGGAGAATAACGCATGAAGAAGTTATCCGTTAAAGCGGTTTCTTTGATTCTTGCTGCTTCGATGTTGGGATCGCTGGCAGCTTGTAAGAAGAATAAGGAAAATGATATCAACAATAGTGACACCAGTCACAGCGGGCAGAAGATCACGGAAGACACGCCGTGGTTTGACAGCAAGATCACAGATGTTGAGATCGATGTCGATTCCTCCAGAGAGGTCGAGTCCACATATCAGCAGCTGATAGGTGCCGATGACAAGAATATCATCCTTTTCACCGGCGGCCAGTATAAGATGCCGCCTGATGACCAGATCAACTGGGAAACATTTGATTATTCGGAATATTCATTCAACCAGATTTCGATAATCGACAGAGCCTCCGGAGAGAGCATCAATAAGATCGATCTTTCAAAAGCTTTCGGCGAGAATGAATACTATGACCACGCTGTCTATGAGAACGGCATGATCATTGCTTCACTGTATGTCTATGATGAGAATACATATGAATCGATGAATAAGACGGTCGAGATCGATCCTGCCACAGGCAAGGTGAGTGATTCGAGCTCAGGCGACGATTCCGACGATAGTATGAATATCGAGCGTACCTTTAAGCTCGGCGATTACAAAGTTGATACTGAAATGGTATGGGAAGAAAGATCCAGTTACATCCTTTACATTACAGCGCCCGACGGCCATAAGACTACTGTTGAGGTTAAGAAGGCAGGAGAGGACTATTATGACATCCCCGTAGTTCTTCTCAAAGATGAAAAAACGGCTGTAGTTCCCGTCAACAAGGGAGGCGCCGGTGATTATGTATTTTTCGAGATGGATCTTCAGTCCGGAAATCTGACAGAAGCAGATGCAGGTGCTTATGAATGGCTGGATCTCGAATTCTGCTACAATCCGTTCACCGGTTCTGACGGCAGTGTATATTTCTCAACACCTGTCGGCATAACAAAGATCAACTTCAAGGAAAAGTGCATGGAAGCGGTTTTTAATTACAGCTGGTGCGGCGTGAACAGAAATATCCTGTCAAACCTCCAGATCGCAGAGATCAATGATGATTCCTTCGTTCTTTGCGGCGACAGCTATAACTCAAATGCGTATGCATCCAATAACATTGCGAACTTCACTATCGTGGAGTTTACGAAGGCTGCCAAGAATCCTAATGCAGGCAAGTACATTCTCGAGCTTTATTCATCATACGGCTATACATCAGATAAGATCTCTGATGCGATCCTGAAGTTCAATGAGACAAACAGTGAATATTTTATTGAAGTCACTGACCGTTATTCGAAGTTTGACGACGCAGATTACAGAGACATCAACAGCGATGATGACTACGAGCAGATACAGCTCGGTTCGGATGCCAAAATGAGCAACCAGCTTGCCATGGACATCTTAAACGGCGAAGGTCCGGATATCCTTATGAATGTCTGCACATACGGCCAGCTCAACAACGACAACTATCTGGCTGACCTTACACCTTATGTCGGCAGCCTTGATCCCGAGAAGTACTTTACGAATGTTATAGATTCTTCAAAGGTCAACGGCAAACTCTATAATCTGCCTATCTGCTTCGTAGTGGAAGGCATTCAGACAGATGCCAGAAATGCAGGTGCATCCGGCATAGGTTTTACGACAGACGAGTACGAGAAGTTCCTTAAAAGCCAGTTGAACGGCAAGGATGTTATCACTTCCGGACAGGCATTCTATTTTGTAAAACTCTATACTGCCATGAGCGATAAATTCGTTAAGGACGGCAAGATCGATTTTTCCGGCCCTGAGTTTGAACAGCTCGCAGAATATGTAAAGAATAATGTTCCTGAGAAAGCCAGATCATGGGACGAAGGAAATGATATGGATCCGTCTTTTGCTGTGGGCGCAACCATCATGAAGGGCGACATGCCTCTTGATCAGGCAGGACCTGCTATCTATACACGCTGCTACGGATTATCCACATATTTCTACAGCATGTATGAATGCCAGGGCGGCACAGCCATCCTCGGACTGCCTTCTTCTGACGGACGCGGACCTGTCGTATCACCTTATATCTCTGTTGCCATTTCAGCACAGGCTTACAATGTGGACGCCTGCGGTGAGTTCGTAAAGATGCTCTTATCCGACGAAGTACAGACGGATTTTGCGATGATGGATAATTTCGTCATCAGCCGTGAAGCCTTCAGAGAAGCAGGAAAGAAAGCTGTCGAATACTACGGCGGGGAAGGTTCAGACCGTATGGCTTACGGCAATCCGGATGACCATATCAAGTTTACCGAGAAGAACGTTGAAGACATGGAGAACATCGTCTTAAGCTGCTCATCATGCAATGTTGCGGATGCGGCGATCAATCTCATCCTCATTGAGGAGATGCCGGCATATTTCTCCGGTCAGAAGCCGCTGTCGGAGGTAATCGCGATCGCTCAGGACAGAGCACAGAAAGTTTTGGACGAACGTGGATAATTACCCACTTCGAAAATAAATTACAGAAAGAGCTGTTCCGGTCACGGGGCAGCTTTTTTCTTGAGCTCGAAAACCATCAAAAAAGGATTGCCTCTATTTGAGACAACCCCTTTTGAATTGAGTTAAAAATTTTGAAATTATGCGGTTTCAGTTTTCTCGACCTGAGCTCCGGGTCTTCCTGCCGGTCTTGTAGCTGCAGGTCTCATGGGAGCTGCCTCAGCAGCAGGCGCTTCTTCAGCCTTCTCTTCGGCGGGCTCTTCCTTTGCGGTCTCCTTAACGGGTTCTAAGATGCCTGCTGCAGCTCTGAGCTTAGCGATCTCCTCAGCCTTAGCCTGAGCGATGCGTGCTTCTTCCTCAGCCTTTGCTGCTGCGGCTCTTGCCTTTTCTTCTGCGAGTAATGCTGCCTGTCTTGCTTCTTCAGCCTTTGCAGCAGCGATGCGTGCTTCTTCGATAGCCTTCTCGGCTGCGATGCGTGCTTCCTTCTCAGCCTTCTCGGCAGCGGCTCTTGCATCTTCTTCAGCCTTCATCTGGTTAGCGATATCGAGCTCGTTCTGAGCCTTGGCGAGAGCTTCCTTTGCGGCTTCGAGCTCCTGTGAAGCAGCTTCTTCTTCCTTGGTTGCGGTGATTACTGCAGCCTTGGTCTCCTGCTCAACCTTCTCAGCCTCGATCCTTGCCTTCTCGTCAGCCTTTCTGCGCTCTGTGAGCTTTGCTTCCTCAGCTGTAAGAGCGGCAGCAGCCTTCTCTTCTTCTTCAGCCTTGGCGATGGCAGCCTTGGCAAGCTCTTCAGCCTTTGTAGCTGCAGCGCGTGCTTCTTCTGCGCGGGCAACGGCCTTGAGGGTAGCTTCCTTTGCGGCAGCTTCCTTGGCGATCGTGGCTTCTTCTGTCTTACGTGCAGCGATGAGAGCTTCCTCAGCAGCTGTAACGGCGCTTCTTGCTTCGACTACCTTAGCGGCAGCGCCCTTAGCTTTCTGGTTAGCTCTGCGCTCTTCGTTCTGAGCTCTTAATGCAACAGACTGGGCAACAGCAAGTGCTGACTGTGCAGCGCTTCTGCCGGGCAGGGGTGCGCGCTCGATCGCGGGCTTGCCTTCGCCTTCAGCTGCATTCTGCTGCTCTGCGATGTACTGTGCGTGATTAACTGATGCGGACTTAGGACGCTTGATCGGCGGCTTGAGTCCTACAGGTGTGATCTCTTTCTTATCAGAGGCATCAATGCCCTTTTCCTTAAGCTGTTCTTCCTTACGTGCAGCCTCTGCAGCCTTACGCATCTCGATCTGGGCCTTAGCGGCTTCTGCACGCTCTCTGGCAAGTTGAGCAGCAGTAGAATTGGACGGTGTACGGGTGGTCTGTCCGCCCGGACGTCCTGATGTCTGAATGTTTGAGATGTTGGCATTAGCCGGTCTTACGTTCGGCGTACCAGAGCCGGAACCCGCACCCTGTGTAGCGACGTTCACACCATCTTTTCCCTTAATAAAGTTACCCAAAATGTTTGCCATCCCTTTGCCCCCTGAATGTCAAGCTTTTGTAAAGATTTTGTTAATTATCTTCAATAAATTTATTATACTTTGCACAAATTATTTTTCAATACTCTTTGACCTTCTAAGCATATTGTTTTTCCGAAGTTTTTGGCTCCGGCCCAAGTCTTCGAAAAAATAATTAAATATATAGGATATTTGTTTAGAAATACTTTACAACGAGTTTAGCAGGTTGTATAATCGCACACATTGAAGTTTAGTACCAGTAAACTCTTGGTTTAGAACAGGAAAGATTATGGAAATCGGATCAAAGATCAAAAATCTCAGGCTTCAAAACGGTCTTACCCAGGAAGAACTGGGTGACAGATGTGAACTTTCCAAAGGATTTATTTCTCTTCTCGAGAGCGACAAGACATCGCCTTCAATGGCTACTCTTGAGGATATATTGAACGCCCTCGGCACTGATTTCGCGCACTTCTTCAGGGAGGAATCGAGCGAGAGAGTCGTTTACGGCAAGGCAGACTTCTCCGTAAAGCAGGACCTCGATCTCAAGAACGAGATCTGCTGGCTCATCCCGAATGCGCAGAAGAACGAGATGGAGCCCATCTTAGTTACGATCCGGCCGGGCGGATCCACCTATCCCGACAACCCTCACGAGGGCGAAGAGTTCGGATATGTACTTGAAGGCACTATCACCATTGTTATAGATAAAGAGAAACACCAGGCTAAGAAGGGCGAGAGCTTCTATCTCGCATGCGACAAGCCGCACTATCTTGAGAACAACACAGCTCATCAGGCAAAGGCGATATGGATCTCATCGCCGCCGAGCTTCTGATATTGATACGGGAAATTACTTAGGGGGGGCGCGAAAATAATGGCATACAACCAGATCCTTGAAGACAGCACAGGAAGCGAGCACATCATTGAGATCAAAGATCTGTGCAAGAGCTTCGACGGTACTAAGGTACTGAAGAATATTACGTTCTATATAAGGAACAACGAATTCATCACGCTCCTGGGACCCTCCGGCTGCGGAAAATCAACTACGCTCCGTATCATCGCGGGCTTTGAGACAGCTGATTCCGGCATCGTCAATTTCGAAGGCATGGACTTAAAGAGCGTCCCCGCCAACAAGCGCAACATCAACACGGTATTCCAGAGATATGCTCTTTTCCCGCACCTCAATGTTTTCAATAACGTTGCGTTCGGCCTGAAGATCAAGAAGGTCAATAAGAAAGAGATAGAAGAGAGAGTAAACAAGGCTCTGGAGACAGTAGGTCTTGCCGACTACGGCGAGAGATATATCGACCAGCTCTCAGGCGGCCAGATGCAGAGAGTCGCCATCGCGAGAGCCATCGTCAACCGCCCGAGGATCCTCCTTTTGGACGAGCCTTTGGGAGCTTTGGATCTCAAGATGCGAAAAGAGATGCAGATCGAGCTCAAGGAAATGCAAAGAGAGCTCGGCATCACATTCGTTTACGTTACGCACGACCAGGAAGAGGCGCTCACGATGTCTGACACGATAATCGTCATGAAGGACGGCGTCATCCAGCAGATCGGCACACCTATCGATATCTATAACGAACCCAAGAATGCTTATGTCGCAGACTTCATCGGTGAATCCAACATCGTTGCGGGCACAATGAAGAAGGATAAGGAAGTTACGCTCTCCAGCGGCATCACATTTGACTGCGTTGACCCTCTGTTCCCTGAGTTTACGGAAGGCATCGCAAACCTCGTAGACGTTGTTATCAGACCTGAGGACTTCTATGTAGACGAAGAAGCAGAAGGCAGGATCAACGGCGAAGTTATCTCCCTTATCTTCAAGGGTGTTCACTACGAGATGATCGTAAAGTCCGATGACGGCATCGAGTGGCTCGTCCAGAACGTTGACCCCTTCAAGGTCGGCAGCCGCGTAGGTCTTTATGTCGATCCTGACGATATCCAGATCATGAGAAGATCAGAGCTCTCGCCTGATTTCGGAAGCTTCGGAATCAAGCATCCGGGCGCAAATACCGGCAAGAGCGAGACTAACGAGAATACTATCGGCGAGAACGTCGTAGAAGAAGCAGATGTTAAAAAGGCAGATGAAGACGCGGAGGTTGAGACAGCTGATAAATGACTGAACTCAAAGCCAGACTAAAGGTAATGCCGCTCCATGCATTTGTCATGATCTTCGCGGCGCTCTACTCCTTCATCAGTATCTTCATACCGATGTTCGAGCTGTTCGTGCAGTATGTGCCTTTCCGCACATATTCACTTTTCTCGCTCCTTTTAAATCCGAGGGTCTTCACCAGGATCAGGAGCGGCACGGTAAATCTTAACTTCCAGTCTTTTGCGGCATGGGCATTCGTCATCACGATCGTTGTATCCGTTGCAGCGCTCACATTGGCGCTTTGCTATCCGTTCTACTACAATTCCAGCAAGAAGAGAAAGTTCGGTTACTTAGGCGTTTTGGTGCTCTTTGTCGCACGCGCAATAGTCCATGTCATCACATTGTCCAAGATGGTCTCCGAGCAGATGATCAACGACAACAACATGACTCCCCAGAGACTTTATGTAGCGCAGTCCTTTGCCGGCAACCTCATGGTGATCGTGCTCTTCATCGGAGCTGCAGCCTGCCTCTACGGCGCGCTCAACCTCAAGATGAACTACAAGATATTCTCATATCCTTATCTTGCGTGGATCGTTATCTTCACGATCCTGCCTTTGATCCTCATCCTCTTCCGCGCTTTCTTTAAGAAGGCTGCAGGCGGCGGATATGAGTTCACGACGGCAGGCTTTGCGGTTCTTTTCCAGAACAAGACAGTAGTCACGAGATTCTACGGCTGCGACGTCCGTCTGCAGGAATATTTCTCCATCTTCTTAAGAAGCTTGGACTATGCTCTGTGGACAACGATCGGCTGCCTCCTTTTGGGATACCCCGCAAGCTATATCCTTGCGAAAAAGTCCAAGGCTAAGCGCCAGAGCGGCTCCAGGCTCCTCATGCTCTTCGTGCTCCCGATGTGGATGAACACGATGCTCAGGACTTACGCGTGGCGCGCATTCTTCAGCGAGACAGGCGTTCTTAACACGATCCTGCAGCAGTGGGGCATGATCGACGCGCCGGTCCTTTTCCTCAAGAACGAGGTGCTCGCTGACATAATCACAAAGCTCGTAATGACGAACGACTTCCTGCCGTTCATGATACTGCCTTTGTACTCGGTGCTCATCAAGCTCGACCCGAGCCTGTCGGAGGCCGCATACGATCTCGGCGCCACCAAGGTACAGACATTCTTCAGGGTAATCTTCCCGCTGTCCCTGCCCGGCGTCATCTCCGGAATCCAGATGGTATTCATGCCGTCACTTACGTTCTACATGATCCCCGATATCCTTAACGAGGGCTCGAAAACGACGATCGGCAACACCGTCCAGAACTTCATCTTAAACGAGAGCACGACATACAATCAGGCGGGCAACGTGTTATCGCTCCTGCTCTTGATCTTCGTGCTATTCACCATGGGTATATTACGAGGCCAGGATAAAGAGGCCGGAAGCGGAGGTATGGCATTATGAGATTCCTCAAAAAGCTCGTACCGAACGCATACCTCGCGCTCATTCTGGTATTCATCTACCTGCCTATCGCAGTGCTCATTATCTATTCGTTCAACAGCCTGCCGAAGTCATTTATCTGGGGCGGTTTTACTTTCGATAACTACAAGAGCCTGTTCAAAGGCTCCGACGGCAGCGGCATCCTCGAGTCACTTATAGAGACTCTCAAGGTTGCGGCCATCGCATCTGTAGCATCAACTGCTTTCGGTGTAATGAGCTCACTTGGTCTTGCTTACCTTAACAAGAAGATCCAGAACTTCGCCATGACGATGACTTACGTGCCTAACGTCATGCCCGATCTCGTAACGGGTATCTCGTTCATGCTTTTGTTCTCGTTCCTTGGCGTACAGAAGAGCGAGTTCACGCTTATCATGTCGCACATCGCGCTCTGCGTGCCTTTCGCGATCCTGTCGATAAGTCCTAAGATCAAGCAGCTCGACAAGAGCCTTACGGAAGCCGCGATGGACCTCGGTGCCACGAGATTCCAGACATTGAGGCTGGTCATCATCCCCGAGATAATGCCCGGTATCCTCTCGTCGCTCCTTCTCACATTCACGCTCTCGATCGACGATTACCTCATCAGTAACTTCAACGTAGACAGCTCCATCCAGACGCTGCCGATGATGATCTATTCAATGGCAAAGCTCGGTGTTAACCCGAAGATGAACGCGCTCACGACGCTGATGTTCGGCGCAGTCCTGATCCTCATGGTATTGTCCAATCTGTCGTCGTTCAAGAAAGCAAAGCCTGCCGGCGCGAAGAAGAAGTAAGAGCAGGACATAATACAGTTAAATGCAATTGCATATAAAAGGAGAGTAAAGAAATGAAAAACGTAAGGAAAGTGATTTCTGCAGTAACAGCACTTTTGATGGCCGGAGCAGCCATCCTGCCCTGCGGCTGCTCAAAGAAGCAGCAGCTCATCATCTACAACTGGGGTGAGTACATTGCCGAAGAGACGATCGCTAAGTTTGAGGCTAAGTTCCCCCAGTACGAAGTCGTCTACAGGACTTTCGAGACCAACGAGTCCATGTACCCCAACTTGGGAAACGGCTACGACGTAATCATCCCTTCCGAATACATGGTCTGCCGCCTCATCGAAGAAGACTGGATCCAGCCTCTCGACTGGAACAAGCTTCCCGCTGTCCAGCAGTACATGGATCCCATGTTCCGCGAAGTAACTTACACTGATGACGCAACAGTCTCAGGCCAGGTCCTCGATTATGCAGTACCTTATCTCTACTGCACGGTAGGCCTCGTTTATGATGCGAACAAGATCACTCTTCCCGAGGATACGACAGATCCGGCAGTTATCTGGGACGTTCTTTTCGATACAGAGAATACACAGAGCATCGGCATGTACGATTCCATGCGTGAATCCATCGGCGCGGCTCTCAACTACCTCGGCTACTCCATCAACTCCACCAACGAAGCAGAGCTCCAGGAAGCTCTCGAGCTCCTCATCGCCCAGAAGAGCGCCATGCACCCCGCTTACGGCGTAGATAACCTCAAGGACAAGATGGCAGCAGGCGAGCTCGCAGCATCCATCGCATGGTCCGGCGACCACATCGTAATGCTCGACAGAATCGAAGAACTCGGCAACGACAACATCGATCTCCGCTTCGTTCTCCCCGAGGGCTCCAACTGGTCAGTCGACATGATGTGCGTTCCTACAAACTGCAAGAACTACGACGGCGCCATGGAATTCATCAACTTCATGTACGATCCCGAGATCGCTCTCGAGAACTGCGAATACGTAGGCTACTCCACACCTAACACCGCTGCTAAGGATATGCTCGACCCTGAGGTCTCCGGCAACATCTACTACTATCCTACGGCAGATATCTTCGCTTCCCTCGAGGTTTACTACACTTCCGACGTGATCGAAGAGAAGTACACCGAGATCTGGAATACGGTTAAGGCGAGCGCGTAAAAATTTGAATAATCAGGTGATTTAAGGGGGCTGCGGCCCCCTTTTTTCGCGCCCTTCGCGTCATTAGCGTCCCATCTCGTCCTTCGCGTCGCTTTCTGTAATAAACGCTTGAAAAAACGCTGAAAATTACAGGTTTTCGCGATTTTCTGTAATTTTGCGAAGATTTTTCATCGTTTATTACAGAAGCGATTTTTGTCATGCCGCACTGCCCCCAAAAACAATAAAATTTGAAGACTAGTCTCAACTTTTTCAAAACGCAACACAAGTTGTCAGACAGGTCATATAATGAATCCACTCTATACCTGGAGGTGATTCAAAATGGCTATTAATATCAGACGAGATTTGATTACCCGAAGCGAGTTGCTGGCCAAAAGCATCGATGATATAGAGAAGAAAATCAAGCTTTTGCCGGAAGGCAGAATCAATGTCAGGCGTCAGAATAACAAAGCATACTATTACTTGTATGTAATTGATTCAAATGATAAGTATCTTGGTCCTGATGACAGAGAGCTTATCGAAAAACTGATTCAAAAAGACTATCTCAAAAAAGTCTTGAAAGATGTGAAAAGAGAATTAGCCGCAATAGAGGAAATGCAAAAACTCTATCCTGAGACTCTTGTTGAAGATTTGTTTGACCGGCTACCCGAAAGCCATAAGAAATACGCTCACCCCATCAACATCTGCGATGATGATTTTGCAGCCAAGTGGATGGAGACACCATATGTGCGCAAATCTTTTAAGAAAGGAAGCCCTGAGTTTTACACGTTAAAGGGTGAAAAGGTCAGGTCGAAGTCTGAGGTCATTATCGCCGACAGGTTGTATGCTAACGGGATTCCGTACAGATATGAATGTCCCCTGAAGATGGGGAAAAAGATAATCCATCCGGATTATTCCATTTTGAGGATGAGTGATCGAAAAACAGTTTATCTTGAACATTGCGGGAAAATAGGCGATCCCCAATATACCGAGGATATGTTGACCAGGATCAAAGATTATAACGAAGCCGGAATCATATTGGGGGACAGGCTGTTCTTAACTTTCGAGTCAGATAAGACACCTTTGAATGTCTCGTTGCTTGACAGTCTAATAAAAACGCATTTTCGATAAACTTAGATTAGAAAACAAAACCCGCTCAACAGAGCGGGTTTAACATTGTTAAAGCAATAATTCCAGGTCTTTTTACTGTGCTGCGAAGAAGGTTCCGACGTCGTCCTGGTCGATGATCTTCTCGAGGACCTGGATGCCGGCGCCGTCTGCGATGACGCCCATGATGCCGTTCTCGGTGACCTTGCTCATGGCGGTGATCTTTGTAGCCATGCCGCCTGTGCCGAGCCAGGAGCCCTTGCCTGCGGTGAAGTCGAGCATCTCGGGTGTGACCTTGTCAACGTAGGAGATGCGCTCAGCGTCAGGGTTTTCGCGGGGGTTGGAATCGTAAAGGCCGTCAACGTCGGAGAGGATTACGAGCAGATCGGCATTGGCGAGGACTGCTACGTCTGCGGACAGGGTGTCGTTGTCACCGAAGGTGCCGTTGTGCATGATCTCCGTTGTGGATACGGAGTCGTTCTCGTTGATGACGGGGATTATTCTCATCTCGAGCAAAGTCTCGATGGTGTTTGTAACGTTAGCTCTGGTGAGCTTGTCCGTGATGCCGTCCTTGGTGAGAAGGATCTGGCCGCAGCGGTAGGAATACTCGGAAAAGCTTCTTGCGTAAGCGTTCATGAGCTCGCACTGGCCGACGGAAGCGATAGCCTGCTTTTCACGGGTCGTGGTCGGGCGCTCCTTGAGGTCAAGGTAGCCGATGCCGACACCGATGGCGCCTGAGCTTACGAGGAGGACCTCTTTGCCGCGGTTCATAAGGTCGGAGATGGAACGGCAGAGCCTGTCGATGTTGCCCAGGTTCATTTTACCGTTGTCGTATGTGAGGGTCGATGTGCCGACCTTGACGACGATTCTTTTCGCAAAATTAACAGGATTGCGTGATCCGCTGTATTTGCCCAAAGTAGATCTCCTTATTCTTTAGATAATCAACCCAACAAGAATATACGCTTGTGTATAAAAAAGCAAGAAAATACTGAATTTATGCGGAATTCCTTTAGCCCGTTCCGCCGTTATTCGGGTTGTTCGGGTCGGGTCCGCCGCCCTGACCGCCTCCCGGATTGCCGCCACCGCCTGGGCCGCCGTTGTTCGGATTGTTAGGATCGGGCGGTAATGTCGGGGTAGGTGTCGGTGTTGCGACGTGTACCGGACAAGGCTTATTGTCTGTCGGGCAGAGGTAGCTGCCGGAAACGAAGTAATCCGTGTAGATAGTGGCTTTTGCTTCACGGCAGGCATCTGTCGGATAGTAACCGGAGCTGCAGACGGAAGCCGTAATGATGGTATCGGGCTTTGTAAATGTTGCGCCCGGAAGATCCTCGTGGATCTTGTTCATGCAGTAACACCAGATCTTTACGGCTGAGTTGAAATCGGCCTTGGGGATGGTGGTCTGCCTGAGCCTGTTGTCGTAGCCGTACCAGACCGCCGCGGTATAGTACGGGGTCCAGCCGCAGAACCATTTGTCGTTGTTATCTGATGTAGTACCTGTCTTGCCTGCAGTATCGATGTGTTCGTCATCAGCGTTTTCGATCTGGCCGCCGTAGTAGATAGGTGTACCGTTGGTAACTACGCCTTTGAGGATGTCGCCGATGAAGAAGCATGTCTCGGCGGAATATACGCGGTAGCTGATAGGATCTGACTGGCAGATCACATTGCCGTCGGAATCGAGCACCTGGGTGTATGCGTACGGCTCGACATATGTGCCGCCCGTCGCGAAAGTGTGGTAAGCGGCAGCCATTTCGAGCGTGGACATACCGTTTGTAAAGCCGCCGACAGACTGTGAAGGATAAGCGCCTTCGGAGGTCCTGTCGATACCTACCTGCTTCAAGTACCAGAGAGCTGTCTCGCCGCCGACATTGGTCCAGAGCTCGGCAGCGATCGTGTTGAGCGAGTTAACGAGCGCGGTCCTGATAGTAACGGGGCCGGCATATGAACGGCTGTAGTTAACGGGCCAGTCGGCATTGGGCCTGGAAGGGTCAAGATGCTTGGGCTCGTCGATATAGATGGTAGCGGGAGCTATGATTCCGAGCTCGAAGGCAGGAGCGTATTCGAGCAGAGGCTTGATCGAGGATCCGGGGTTACGCTTGGTGTTGACCGCACGGTTCCATGAATTGTTCAAGGTCTTCTCACCATAACCGCCCTGCATCGCGGCGATAGCGCCGGTACTGTTGTTGATTACGACCATTGAAGCATTTGGCTTTTCCGGGTAATCGACTATCAGGTCCGGATCGCTCTGGAAAAGATCGCGGTTGGAGAATGCCTCGTCAAGTATGGCCTGTGTCTCAGGCTCAAGCGTCGTGTAGATATGGTAGCCCCTGTTGTAGACGAGCGAAGACGCAAGCTGGCGGGAGATTCCTCTTGCCTCCGCGATGTCGCCGATTACCTCAGAGATCGCGTATTCAGTGAAATAGGAATTGATCGTGGTGTTCTTGTCAGTGTTTCTCTGACGGAACTCGAGCTCGGTATTCAGGGCATTCTCATACTCTTCCTCTGTGATATAGCCTTGATCGAACATCTTCTCGAGGATCATACGCTGTCTTCTCTGGGCATTTCTTCTGCCTGATTCTCTAAGCGGATTGTAGTAAGAAGGGCTCTTTGGGAGGCCTGCGATAAGGGCGCTCTCAGCGAGATTTAATTCGGATGCGTTCTTGCCGAAATAGTTCATTGCAGCAGCCTGGACGCCGACATAATTGTTGCCCATCGGAGCGAGGTTGATGTAGAGCTCCAGGATCTCGTCCTTGGAGAGATTCTGCTCGAGCTGCATTGCGGCGAACCATTCCTGGACCTTACGTGAAGTGGAGTGCTCGTCCTGTCCGCTTATGAGCTTTACTGTCTGCTGTGTGATGGTCGAACCGCCGTGTGTGGCAGAACCGCCGTTTGCGACTGCCGAGAGGAGCGCGCTGCCGATACGCTTGATGTCAATACCGGAGTGCTCGCGGAAACGCTCGTCCTCGATGGCGATGATAGCTTCGTCAATATAAGTGTCCTTGATGTCGCTATAGGAGACATAGATCCTGTCGACGTTTTCTGCGCCTGTGAGCTTGGCGATGACGTTGCCATTGCCGTCGTAAACGAAAGAAGTCTGTGATTCTTCGGCTGAAGTAAGGTCGCCGATTGAAAGCGGCTTGGTCGTTGAAGCATAGCCTAAAAGCATTCCGGCACCGAAACCGCCGAATACGAAGAAAAGGCATAAGACGGCAACGACGAAGACACGTACGATATCGCCGATAAAGCTGAATATCTCATGCTTCCAGCTGCGGTTGAATCCGCACCTTGTAGGCTTACCCTTGAGCTGGCTTCGAAGTTCGTCAGCAAGAGCGCTGTTCTCGGGCGCTACGGGTTTTGTCGTTCTCTGTTTTTTGTCACCGCTCGAAGGCAAGATAACGTCTCCCTTAAGATACTTTTAATTTTTCAACGACAATTTTACCACGTTTTTTCATATAATTAGATTACTAATATGAGGCAAAGCAAAGGACCCGCGGATTCATTGGAACTTATTGAGATAACGGTTACGGCTTTAGGAAGCGAAGGACAGGGCATCGGAAACCTGCCCTCAGGTAAGAAATGTTTCGTCCCCGGAGTGTTCCCGGGTGAGGTCTGCATGGCCGCGGTCGAATCGGAAACGCCCAAGTATGCCGTCGCCGAAGCCCGCGAGATCTTAAAGGAGTCGCCTGACAGGACAGTGCCTTTTATGCCTTCGGACGAAGTCAGCGGAGGACTGCCTTTCGCGTGCCTGTCCTATGAAGCCCAGCTTAAGTTCAAGCAGGAGCGTGTCCGTGAGTGTTTATTGAGGATCGGAGGATTCGATCCGGAACTTCTCGAAAAGGTAATGAAGCCGGTAATGGCCGCCGACAGTCCATTCAGATACAGAAACCACATGCAGTATGCGGTAAGAGACGGCAGGATAGGCCTTCTCTGCGCGGGGTCCGGTGAGCTCGGCGGTTACGACGGAGAGCTCATCGAATATGAGATCTTCGGGAAGATAAAAGACAGCATCGAAGAGGTTTTCGATCGCGCGCCGACAAGACTTTTCGATGGGCTGGTATTAAGGGGCTCATTAAGGACAAAACAAGTCTTAGCCGAGCTCGTAAGCCCTTCTGACGCGCCGCATGAGGTCGTCATCAGGGATGCCAAAAATTACATAGACAGCACAGGTCTTCCGGGCGTGATAAAGGACGTCTGCGAAGGTGACGGTTATAAGCTAAACGGCCTGCTTTTCAGGATCAGTCCGGGCAAGGTTTCCAAGAGGACCAGATCAGGCTTCAGGGCGGTCATAGAAGGCGTGGATTACTACGATGAAGAATTCTGCAAAAAGACATTCAGGATCAAGGCCGGATCGTTCTTCCAGGTGAATACAAAGCAGGCGGAAAAACTTGCGGAAAAGGCATCTGAAGCATGCAGCGGCGCAAAGGTGATCTATGACCTATATTGCGGCTGCGGCACTCTCGGCCTGGCAGTAAAGCAGAAGGGGCAAAAGCTCCTTGGAATCGAAGTCGTTCCTGAAGCGATAGCTTCCGCAAAGATCAACCGGTCTTTGTCGCTTGATGAGGCGGAAGCAAATGAGTGCGAATTCATCTGCAAGGATGTGCTCAAGGCTGATTTTGCGCAGCTCATAAAGAGCGGGAAGATCCTGCCTCCGGACTGCATTATCGTCGACCCTCCGAGAAAGGGCCTCGATATCGGTGTGGTTAAGAAAATTGAAGAACTCGGCGCACCTGAGATCTGCTATATCTCATGCGATCCGGCGACACTTGCCAGAGACCTTAAGATGATCAACAGGGAGTATAAGATAGAGGAAGTCACGCCTGCCGACCTTTTCCCGAACGCGGCACATATAGAGACGGTAGTCCTTCTTTCCAAGGGAATCGATATATCTGCAGGAAAACTGCGTGTGGAGATGTCTGTAGAGGATATGGATCTTTCTGCTGCTCATGGGAAAACCTCGTATGGTGAGATTAAAAAGCATGTAAAAGATAAGACCGGGTTAAATGTAACGAGTTTGAATACTGAACAAGTTAATCGCAAATAATGAATGATCGAGCGAGGACTGTGCTGAATGAAAGACAATAAGTTTTTTAGAAAAGCAGTATCGGTTGTAATGATGCTTTCACTGTTGCTTCCGATTGCATCGTGCGGACATCAACCTAAGAAGAGTACGAAGATTATCGCTGAAGATGATCCGTGGTTTAACACCAATATAATTGAGGTTGATACCGGTGTTGAAGCAGGAAGAAATACCGTTTGGCCTAATTCTTACTATGCCGGTTCGGATGAGAATTATTATGTTATCTTTTCGAGCGGTAAATATGAGGCCCCTAATGATGAGCTCGAAGGTTTGAGCTGGGCAGAACAAGAAGAAAAATATGGATATCGGCTGGTTTCAGTTGTAGACCGTAAAACTAACAAAACCATAAATATCATTGATGTTAAGAAGGATTTCACAGATATTAATGTCGAATCACATGTTGATAATGTTTATTATTCTGAGGGCAAGATAACTGTAAATACCAATTTCAAAGAAAGAGATTATGATCCATTAACAGGCAAACTATTGGAAACACGGGATAGAAGAGAAACTACCGAAGATTTTTCTTCAAGCTTTTATATGATTGGAGAGTATGATGTTGAGTTAATAATGTACCAGTCGCAAAATATGCGGGAACATGCTGACATCAATGTCAAAACGCCTGACGGGAAATCCTATACTACTGAAATAAAAGAAGAGTATAAGGATGTATATGTATATGCTGTGCTGGAACTTAATGATACAAAGGTGTTGCTTCCGGCCACGATTAATGATTATGAAAACGTTTATTATGAGTTGGATCTTTCCACTAACGAACTGATTAAAGCAGATCCCAAAGAATATGCATGGATGGAAGAGGTAGCATTCTCTTGGTGCAAACCGGGATCTGATGGGATGGTTTATTATCCGACTCAGCATGGGATTTCAAGAATAAATGCAGAGACGAAAACATTAGAGGAAGTATTTAGTTATGATTGGTGTGGACTCAATAAAGGTCTTGTGGTGTTTCCCGGTTTTGATTTGATTGAGTGCTCGGAAACCCATTTTGTTCTTTGTGGTATATATGATTCATCAAATATATATTCCGGAAAGAAAGCAGATAAGATACATTTAATTGAACTTGACAGAGCAGATATAAATCCTAATGCCGGGAAAACTGTACTTGAGTTATTTGATCCGGATGACGGATGGGTTGATGTAAATACCGGTAAGGCGATCTCTGTGTTTAATGAGACCAATAGTAAATACTTCATAGAAGTCACTGACCGTTATAATCGGGGGGATTATTTTGATTACTCTTCAGGCGATGAAAATAACGAGGACACTTGGGAACTGGCAGGAATTAACGGTCGTGCTGAGTTTAGTAACCAACTTGCTGTAGATATTATGAATAACGAAGGACCTGACATTTTGATGAATGTCAGTGGTTATGGACAACTAAATAATTCGAACTATCTTGCCGATCTTACGCCGTATGTTAAAAAAGATATTGATAAGTACTATGAAAACATAATTGAAGGTTCAAAAACCGACGGAGCAATTTACCAGCTTCCTATCAGTTTTGCGCTGGAAGGAGTACTGACTAAAACGGAGAATGTCGGGAGTTCCGGAAAAGGTTTCACATTTGAAGAATATGAAAAGTTTGTAGATGAGGTTGCTAATGGAAGCGATCCTATATTTTTAGGGCAGGCAACTTACTTTTCTAAACTTTTTGGCAGTATGAATGATAAGTTCATCGTTAATGGGAGGGTTGATCTGTCAGGACCTGAATTTGCACAAATGGCTGATTTTGTCAAAGACAATGTCAGAGAGAAAGGGACATCTTGGAATGCTCAGTATACTGAAAGAACTCCGGGAGCTGAATATACAGAAAACTGTTATGGAATAGGAGGATATTTCACTTCGGGAATGAGCATAGCTCCATGGGGCAACGGTGTGACTTTAGCCGGTATTCCTTCAATTGACGGAAGGGGCCCAAGATTCAAGCCTGTTTGCTCGGTTGCTATTTCTGCTCAGGCTGATAATGTTGATGCTTGTGGTGAATTTGTAAAAATCCTGCTGTCAGAAGAAGTTCAGGCAGATATAGCAATGAATGATTGTTTTGTAATCAATAGAGAGGCGTTCAGAAAAGCAGGAGACGCAGCTATTGATTATTACAATAATGGTGGCAGTGCTTTTTCGGGTGGAACTGGTGGCAGCAGTGGCGGTTTGAGAAGGCAGTTTTCAATAGAGGATGTTGATTTTGTAGAAGGAATAATACTCAGCTGTTCAAGATCGTGTTCCGATGATGCTTCCATAAGTATCATCTTGATAGAAGAGATGCCGGCATATTTTCTGGGACAAAAGGATCTTGATGCGGTAGTTAAAATTGCTCAGGACAGGATTCAGAAGGTTTTGGATGAGCGAGGATAGACGACTAACATTTCAACAGCAGATTGTATTAAATTGGGTTCATCTGTTTTAAGAAAACACTTTAAACCGGTCAGGTTCTTTGAGGAGGGCTTTAATGAGACTCGGAACATCATCACCGTTACGACACAATACACCTGAAGAATGGGCGGAAAACCAGGTCAGGCTGGGCTGCAGATGTGTAAATTTCCCGCTCAATTGTGAAGATCCCGAAGATAAGATAACCGCTTACCGCGATGCGGCAGTTAAGTATGACCTTCTGATCGCGGAAGTCGGCATATGGAGAAATGCGCTTGCATCTGATAGGGATGAGCGCAGAAAGAACATGGATTACTGCATCGGCCAGTTAAGGCTCGCGGATTTTCTTGGCGCGCGCTGCGCCGTAAATGTAGCGGGTGCAATGGGTCCCAGGTGGGACGGGCATTACAGGGAGAATTTCACTGAGAATGCCTGGAAAGAGACTGTCTCTATGGTCAGGGAGATAATCGACACGGCAGATGTTAGGAATACGTATTTCACATTAGAGCCGATGCCCTGGATGATCCCCACGGGTCCTAAGGAATATCTTAAGCTGATCGACATGGTGGACAGGGACAGGTTCGCCGTGCACATGGACATCATCAACATGACCAATTCCGCGGACAGGTATTTCAACGCGGAAGAGTTTGTAGACGAGGTAACAGAGACACTTGGCAGCAGGATCAGGAGCTGCCATATAAAGGATGTGCATCTGGCTGAGGAATACACATTCAGGCTTGAAGAATGCGCGCCCGGAAAAGGTGAATTCCCCTTGAGGTATTATGCGCAGAAAATGAGCTCAATAGATCCTGATATGCCGGTAATTTTGGAGCACCTTAATACCGATGAAGAATACATCAAATACATGGGTTATCTGAAGGAGGAATTAAATGGAATACAGTAGGATCTCTGACGCGAATGTCATCACACAGAAGTACATGGATTCGATCCTCATCGAAGAGAAGATAATCGATTCCGTCGTTGCCGATACTACTACCGGATTTCTTGGCGAATCCTTCAGCATGCCCGTCATGATGCCTGCGTTCTCGCACCTTAAGAGCTTTAACGGCAGGGAGCTCACGGGCCTTGAAGAGTATTCAGTCGCTGCTAAAAACGCGAACATCTTAAACTTCGTCGGCATGATGGAAAACGACATGTTCGATAAGATCGTTAAGACCGGCGCGAAAACAGTCCGCATCGTTAAGCCTTACGATGACAATGCCAAAGTAAGAGACCAGATGCAGTACGCGGAATCAGCGGGAGCATTTGCGATCGGAATGGACATAGATCATATTTTCGGTGAGACCGGAACAGATATCTGCGTAGGCGAGAAGATGGCCGTGCAGACCGCTGACATGCTGCGTTCATATGTGGAGTCAACGAAGCTCCCGTTCATAGTAAAGGGTGTTTTAAGCGCGCGCGATGCAGTTACCTGCGCTCAGATCGGAGTCAAAGCAATAATCGTGAGTCACCACCACGGAAGGATGCCTTATGCCGTGCCGCCAATGATGGTCCTGCCCGAGATCAAAGAAGCTCTCGAAGGCAGGGACGTAAAGATTATCGTAGACTGCGGCATTGAGAGCGGCGCTGATGTTTATAAGGCCTTAGCGCTCGGAGCAGATGCCTGCGCGGTAGGAAGATCGATGCTTCCTTCGCTCGAGAAGGACGGCACAGCCGGCGTGGAAGCTTTCCTTACCAAGGTTAAGAACGAACTCAGATTCATAATGAGCAATACCGGTTTTGCGAAGGTTTCCGATATCGACGATTCGGCATTGTGGTTCACATAAAGGAGCATCTGATATGGCTGAGAAATTCCTGGCCCTGATGGCAGATCTGGACAGCAATACCCAGGAGATAATGTCCGGGTGGTATAAGACTTTGACTGACGCGGGATTTAAGGGCGTGCAGACGCCGGATCTCCCGTACCATATCACCATGGCTATCCTTCCTTTGGATATGGAAGATGAGGCAGTCGCAAGAATGCAGAAGGTCGCATCAGACTTTACTGAGTTTCCAGTGCATTTGAGCCATATGGGAATGTTTGCGGGAGGAAGGGTGCTATTCGCAGGGCTCGAAAGAGACAGCATGCTCAACGCTTTCCATGAGGCATTGGAATTTGACGTACCCCAGCCTCATCCGTGGACGCCGCACTCGACGATAATAATCGATGAGCCTGAGACCATTCAGGCCGCTCTACCCTTGGTGGTAAAGTCTTTTAAGCCCATCATGGGAAAGATCACGAAGCTTCATCTCTGCGCCTTCCAGCCCAAGAGGGAGATAGCGGCGGTAGAGCTTAAAAAGGACAATAAGCACAACTGAAATCAGGGTTGTTTATGATTGTTTTCTGTTGAGAATGTATTGCGTTTGTACGCACAAGCGTGCATACTATTCTTGTAGTTATTTGGTTTTCGCTGGTTAAATTAGGAGAAAGATTAATATGGCTAAGACAGCAAATTTATATGCACGAATAGAACCTGATGTTAAGGAACAGGCAGAGAGCATTCTCGCTGCTTTAGGTATTCCTGCCTCGAATGCTATCACCATGTTTTATAAGCAGATTATTCTTCAAAAGGGCATTCCTTTTGATGTGAAGATACCTGTTGCAACTCAAGTTGATGCTAGTGTTCTTTCTGATGATGAGTTGAATGTTGAATTGGAAAAGGGATACAGCGACATGAAAAAGGGCAGAACAAAATCTGCCAAAAAAGCATTTTCCGACATCCGAAAGGACTACAAGATATGATAAAGAACCCTGGCGAAGCAGGGGACTCAGATTATTTGCGGTAGATAATTACGCAGTGTTTTATATTCCTGATGTGGTCAAAAAAACAAGTTACGGTTATACGTGTAATGTATGGCGGCAGGGACATTGATTCAGAAATAAGACGATATACCGGAGCCTGATTATTCTTTCTAATCAAAAAGGTGAAATATCTTGACAGGCTAATTTGGATTAGCTAAAATGTGGCTAATTTGAATTAGCCTGATTTTTGCGAGGACCATTATGAATACAAAAGAAAAGATCTTAGATGAAGCGCTTACACTGTTCTCCGAGAAGGGATACGCGAATGTTTTCGTTGGCGATATAGCAGACAGGGTGGGCATCAAGGCGCCGTCGCTCTATAAGCACTTCAAGAACAAGCAGGCTATCTTTGACGCCATCATCGACCAGATGAACCGTAGGTTCGAAGAGCAGGCCAAAGCAATGAATATCAGCGGCAATGACGCTTCAATAGATGCATCGATTTATAAGAGCCTGTCCGAAGACCAGTTATTAAAGCTCGGCCGTGAGTTTTTTCTCTACTACCTTCACGACGACTATAACAGGAAGTTCAGAAAGATGCTGACGCTGGAGCAGTTCCACGACGTTGATCTCGCGAAAGTATATTCCAAACTCTATGTCGACGATCCTTTGTCATACCAGGGAATGCTTTTCGGATTCATGGTAACAGCAGGAATACTTAAAACAGATAACGTGCAGATAATGACTCTTCACTTCTACGCACCAATCTACTATCTGCTCACGATATGCGACAGAGAACCTGAAAGAGAGCCGGAAGCACTGAAGTTATTGGATGAGCACATCAAACAGTTTGACAGGATCTACGGGAGAGAAAACTGATGATCATTACGGTAATCAACGGACAAAACCACAAAGGTAGCACATATAACATCGGCAAGATCCTGGTAGATAATCTTGGCAAGAATGAAGTTCACGAATTCTTTCTCCCGAGAGATCTAAACCACTTCTGCACCGGCTGCTGCAATTGTATTAAGGATGAATCGCTTTGTCCTTTTTTCGAAGAGAAAAAGCAACTCATGGACATGATCGAAAAATCAGATCTACTTATCTTTACGACGCCCACATACTGCATGCGGACTTCTGCACCGATGAAAACATTTATTGATCTTACATTCACTTACTGGATGTCGCATAAACCGCGTGCATCAATGTTCACCAAAAAGGCTGTCGTTATTTCGACTGCAGCAGGAGCAGGTGCAAAGTCAGCCGTAAAAGATGTTACGAACGCTCTTTTCTACTGGGGCGTTCCATACATAAAAAGTTACGGAAAGGCAATCCAGGCCACAAACTGGGATCAGATAAAACCTGAGCTTAAAGATAAGATCAATAAGGACATGGATTCCCTTGCCAAAAAGCTCAAGACTTCAAAAGTTCACGCAGGAATAAAGACACGCTTCATGTTTTCCATGATGCGCATGATGCAGGTAAAAGGCATGGGCGCTGGCGAGGAAGAACGGAAATACTGGCAGGATATGGGCTGGCTCGATAAGGCAAGGCCGTGGAAGGCAGCATGATACCTATATCAGTTTGGAGTATAAAATGAAGATCACGGTCATAAACGGCACCGAGAAACACGGAATCACATACAGGCTCAAAGAGATGTTTTTGGAGCCCTTTAAAGACAAGGCTGAGATCACGGAATTCTATCTGCCCAAGGACGGACCGGGATTTTGTATCGGATGCACACAGTGCTTTTTGACGTACCAGGACCGCTGCAAGGATGCAGCCTGTGTCCAAAAGATCGAGAAAGCCATGCTTGAAGCAGATCTGCTGGTATTTACTTCTCCATCTTATGTAATGCACATCACAGGTGCGATGAAAGCATTGCTCGATCATTTCGGATACAGATGGATGCCGCACCGCCCTTTGAAAGAGATGTTCGGCAAGCGCGCGGTAATTATCACGCAGGCTCTTGGTGCAGGCGAGAAATCTGCCGCAAAAGACATTAAAGACAGCCTTTCCTGGTGGGGCATCAGCTATATCAAGAACAGTCACTTCAAGCTGATGAGCGAGATTCACTGGGATAAGCTCCCCGAAAAGAAGCGCGCGGCAATGACCAAGGGCATGGCATCGATGGCAAGGAAATTCTCCGCAATTGACTACAGCAAGCCCGCTCACACCAATCTCATCACCAAGGCCAAATTCTATGTAGTCCGCATGATGCAGACAGGCCTCGGAAAAGACGATCCGGAGTATACTGATTACAAATACTGGAAAGCAAACGGCTGGCTCGGCAAGGCCAGACCGTGGAAGGCAGCATAATGAGCGCGAAACTGTTCTTACAGGCAATAATTAAATTCTTGGCAGGCGTTGTAATGGTCGGCGCACTGATATTCTTGCCGGCATGGTCGTTCGCGTATGTCGAAGGCTGGATCTTCATGGGGATCTTGTTCATACCCATGTTCGTCGCGGGTATCGTCATGATGTTCAAGAGCCCGGATCTATTGAAGTCCAGGCTCAGCGCCAAAGAGACCGAAAAAGAGCAGAAACTGGTTATCGGCTTAAGTCTTCTGATGTTCATCGGAGCCTTCGTTGTCGCGGGATTAAACTTCCGCTTCAAGTGGCTCGAGATGCCTTTCTGGTCTGTTATTCTCGCGGCATGCATATTTATTGCCGCTTACATCTTCTACGCAGAAGTCCTCAGGGAGAACGCATACCTTTCAAGAACGATCGAAGTTCAGGAAGGCCAGAAGGTAGTAGATACAGGCCTTTACGGCGTTGTAAGACACCCGATGTATATGGTCACGCTGGTCCTTTTCTTAAGCATGCCGTTCGTGCTGGGCTCGCTTTTCTCGTTCTTCATCATGCTTGTGTATATTCCGATTATCGTGGTGAGGATAATAAACGAAGAGAAGTTTTTGGAAAAGGAATTAAACGGCTATACCGAGTACAAGAAGAAGGTAAAGTACAGACTCATCCCGTTCATCTGGTGACAAGTTTCGGTTAGAATAGGGAAAACATTTCAAGGAGCTTTTTATGGCATCAAGCAAAGAATACTTAGAGTTCGTTCTGGAGCAGTTATCGCTTTTGGACGACATCACATATAAGGCTATGATGGGCGAATTCATCATCTATTACCGCGGCAGGATCGCCGGCGGCATCTACGATGACCGTTTCCTCGTAAAGCCCGTAAAATCTGCAGTTGCCATGATGCCCGAAGCTGAAATGGAGCTCCCTTACGAGGGCGCGAAAGAGATGCTCCTGGTAGATGACATCGACAACAAAGAGTTCTTAAGAGACCTTTTCGATGCGATGTATGGCGAGCTCCCCGCTCCGAAGAAAAAGAAGTGAATCACCATGAGCATAAAGTTAGTTGAAGTTACAAGAGATGATATAGAAACAGTCTGGAAGATGCAGCTCGAGGCGTTTTCGGGCCTGCTCGAAAAGTATCAGGATTACGACTTAAGTCCCGGCGCCGAGCCCATGGAAAAGATCGTCGCAAGATTCGAGCAGCCCTGGACAAAGTACTATTTCATTAATGCGGAAGGTAAGAACGTCGGCGTTATCCGCATTGTCGACAAGAAGGACGGCACAAGGAAAAGAATATCGCCTCTGTGGATCATGGCAGAATACCGTGGCAAGGGCTACGCGCAGCAGGCGATCCTCGCAGCAGAAGAGCTCTACGGCCCTGATAACTGGAGTCTTGATACGATCCTGCAGGAGAAGGGCAACTGTTATCTTTATGAGAAGATGGGATATCATCAGACAGGCAAGACCGAACACATAAACGATAAGATGGACATTGTTTTCTACGAGAAAAACTGAGGTGGATCTATGCATAAGTGGTACGACGAAGAATACGAATTTACTGTTGAAGTTACAGGATTTCTGCACGGCGACAAGACCGAGAATTACTGCCGCAACGGCGAAGAGATCGGCGACAAATACTCATGCACTTACGGATGCCCCGTTAATCAGGACGGGCAGGGGATCTGTTCAAAAACTATGATGATGCTCTATCCTATTATGGAAGCTGTAAGAAGCGGCGGAGATCTGGAAAATCTCGGCGGCAACGGCAAGTACGAGAAGACCATCGTATGCCCTGACGGCTGCGTGATCTTTAAGCTCACGGCAAAGCCTCTTGGCAATGAGAACTTCCACAAGGGCGGCTTTTACAACTATCCGGATCAGACGGTATAACTGGTTTTGCAGGCATGAATGACAACGAAGAACTCTATTTGGAGCTTAAAGATGAAGAGTGGCCCTTTGAATACACGAGCCACGACAGGAAGATCGTAAGAGCGGTCGTTTTTGATAACGACAAAAACTTCTATTTCGTAAGAGCAAACCGCGACGATGATTTCGGAGTATCTACACTTATCGAGACTTCGGGCGGCGGAGTTGAAGAAGGTGAAGACCTCCTGGAAGCCATACACAGAGAGCTAAAAGAAGAGCTCGGGATCGAGTCGGAGATCATCTGCAAGATCGGTGTAGTAAGCGATTACTACAATCTGATCCACCGTCACAACATAAATAATTATTTCCTGTGCAGGGCAGTCTCATTCGGAGATAAGCATCTCACACCCGAAGAGATAAAGGATTTCCATCTTTCCACATTGAAAATGACATACGATGAGGCTGTTTCCGAATACGAGAAAAGAAGAGAGAGCAGACTCGGAAGACTGGTCTGCAACAGAGAGCTTCCGGTGCTGAAAAAAGCAAAAGAGATATTGGGTTTGTGAGGTTTTGATATGAATAAGAGGATAAAGAGCAAATGCAGCTGAAAAAACTGGAATGCGACCTGACCGTCTGTAAACTTGCGGCCACAACAGACATAGACCTTAGCAAAGATTTTTACTTCATCGGAAAGACCGACGAAGAGATATCTCTGGTCTGCAAAACAGAGGATACTCCCGGCAATACCACAGACCGCGATGACGGCTGGAAGGGCTTCAGGATAGAGGGTGTGCTGGACTTTTCGCTGATCGGGATCCTCTCGAAGATATCGGGGATCTTAGCTGAAAATAAGATCGGGATTTTCGCGGTGTCAACATATAACACGGACTACATTCTCGTTAAGAAAGAAAACTTTGAGAAGGCACTTCGCGTGCTGGGAGAAGCAGGATACGAGATCGTCTGAATTCTACTAAGCGTAGGTGGTTTATCGGCCGGAGCGGCGGTAGTATCTTCCGTGAAGGAGGCAGATCACTATGGATCAATATGTAACAGGAAATACCATTAAATCACTTCGTGAGAAGAACAAGATGACGCAGATACAGCTAGCCGACAAGCTCGGTGTGAGCGATAAGACGGTCTCGAAATGGGAGACCGGCAAAGGCTATCCCGACATCACTTTGTTAGAGCCCATCGCTGAGGCTTTGCAGGTATCGGTGACAGAACTCATTTCAGGCAATACGATTCAGAACGCAAACGTTTCTGCCAACATGCTGCGCTCAAAATTCTACGTATGCCCCGTGTGCGGAAATGTTATCCACAGCATGGGTGAGGCGGTCATACAGTGCCACGGCATCCTGCTCAACGCATTGGAGGCAGAGCCTGCGGATGAGCATCACAAGATAACTGTCGAGCGTGTTGAAGATGAGTACTACGTGACGGTCGGCCACCCGATGACCAAGGATCATTACATCTCATTCCTTGCTGCGGCTTCGTCTGATTCAATGCAGAATGTAAAGCTCTATCCGGAGTGGAATGCGGAAGCGAGATTTAAGATCAAGAGAGTGGAGAAGATATTCTTCTACTGCAACCGAGACGGCCTGTATTTTGCAGATGTCTTAGGGCGCAATACAAGGAATTGATAAGAAAATCCGCATTGCCACAGATACGATCGATTTGAGATCTGTCTATTGCGGTATAATGGTGATAATCAGTACTGACAGGAGACAGATCATGATCAGAAAGACAGCATGTCTGGTGGCAGCAGCGTTAATGCTCTGTGCGCTTGCATCTTGCAAAAAGGACGGCGACAACAAGCCTACTGTCGAGACGGGCGATATAGTTGAGACAGGCGATCCGGATGCTACAGAGCCGGACCATATCTCAGCGAGCGACCCTAATGTAACAGAGACATCAGCTGATGAATCAGTTGATACCAGGATCATGGATGCTTTCTGCGAATATGCGGAAACTCATTTCTCCGGCGATATCGAGATGCTCTTCAAGGGCATCGATTACAGCGACAAGGGAGAGCTTTACTTTGGCGAGGACCTGATTCTTACGCCTCCTGAGAGAGTCGCCATCTACAATTATTCAGTCGATACTGACACGAGAAAGACTGTATTTGAAGCGCAGGTCTTCGAATATAAGAGCATTTACGAGGCGTGCGGTGTTTTCGGAGGTCTGGAAGAATCACTTACTGCCAAGATCATCGAGAAGACCGGCAACAACGACTTCGAGATGTCTTTGCTCGGTGAAGATTCATACTACTTCAACGGCAGGAACGACGGCTTTATCTGCTCAGCCGTCAAGGGCCAGGAGATGGCTTCGGAGTTCATTTTGGAAAAGCTCGACGGCTTTGATCTCAATAAGTATTCTGACACTTTAGGCTACGATCTCTCGCAGATCGACTACACCGACGTGACCGGTTGCTATCTTAAGGAGAACTGCATCATCCTTATCTACGCGCAGGACTTGGTCCTCGGCCAGCAGTCAACATTTGAGCCTGATGCAGGCACGCTTTTGAAGGTTTGCGACGCGCTCGGCATCAAGAACCCCCTGACTGCCAAGACTGACTTTGACACAGGCTATGCCCTCTGCGACAAATACGGCAAGCTCTCGGTCTTTTTCCACGATCTCGCAGTCGCAGTTGTAAATTCCGAGATCGATTCGCTTTTGAATAACTGATATAACTCGAAAACATGTATTTAACAGGGCCGCTTCGTGAAGAGGCGGCCTTTGCTGTGTGAATCGGCCGGCGACGGTCCTTTTCGTGAAGAGGCGGCCTTTTGCTGTGTGAATCGGCCGGCGACGGTCCTTGTGCGATTTTTGTGCGTAATTTCCGAAAAATCTGCACGAAATCCGCAATCTGAGCCCAAAATTGCGTTTTTCGTGCGAAAAATCCGAAAATACTGCACAAAATACGCACACACCTCTGCCCGTACACACTCGCGCGCCACCTATCGCCACCTATACTGATAATCATTTCTATTTTTTGTATAATAAAGCGTGATATTTTGGAGGAAGAGTGCAGATGAAGCGAAAAGAGAATGACGACCGCCGTCAGGAAGTTGAGGGAAAGCTCATTGCCCTCAGCGCGATGGAGCAGAAGGAGCTTTTCGAGAAGTACGAAGTAGATGAATACGGACTTGACCCTGTGCAGGCATCTGACAGGCTTGACGAGTACGGCAGGAACATTATCGACTTCGGCAAAGAAAAGAGCCTGGCTGTCCGCATCAAGGATGCGATAATCAATCCCTTTAATATCGTGCTTCTGGTGGTCGCGGCCATCACATTCGTTACCGACGTGGTATTGGCTGAAGAGCCTTCATTCGCTACGTTCATCATGCTCGTTGCGGTAATCATCATCTCGGCAACGATCTCATTTATTCAGGAAGAGAAGTCCAACAGCGCGGCCAAGAAGCTGCAGAACATGATCACCAACAAACTCGATGTCATCCGTAATGACGTTGAGATCGAGGTGGAGATCGAAGAGCTCGTACCGGGCGATATCGTTAAGCTCGCGTCAGGTGACATGATCCCCGGCGACGTAAGATTCATCGAGACGAAGGACTTGTTCATAGACCAGTCGCAGCTCACGGGTGAGAGCAACCCCGTGGAGAAATTCACCACATCAGAGACAGGCGTCGGAGTCACAGACCTTGCCAATATCGGCTTCATGGGATCCAACATCGTATCGGGAAGCGCTAAGGCGATCATCCTTACGACAGGCGGAGACACTTACTTCGGCAGCATGGCCAAGAGCCTTAACTCCTATGAGGAGAAGAGCGCGTTCGAGAAGAATCTCGACAGTGTCAGCAAACTTCTTATCCGTTTCATGCTGGTCACTGTGCCGGTCATCTTTATCGCGAACTTCATCACAAAGGGCATGGGCAACTGGCTCGAGTCCCTCATGTTCGGCATCACGATCGCAGTAGGCATCATGCCGGAGATGCTGCCCGTCATCATGAACTCCTCGCTTGCCAGGGGCGCTATCAACATGTCCCGCAAGAAGACTATCGTTAAGCGCTTGGGAGCCATCCAGACATTCGGTGAGATGGACGTTTTCTGTACCGACAAGACCGGTACGCTTACGCAGGACGAGATCATCTTGGAGAAATATATGGACGTGCTCGGCCGCGAGGACAAGCGCGTATTAAGACATGCGTTCCTTAACAGTTATTTCCAGACAGGCCTTAAGAACCTCATGGACGTGGCCATCATTAACCGCGCCGAGAAGGAGGACCTGTCATACCTTAAGGAAGCTTATGTCAGAGAGGACGAGATCCCGTTCGATTTCTCGCGCCGCCGCATGAGCGTCGTATTAAGGGACAAGAACGGCAAGCGCCAGCTCATCACCAAGGGCGCTGTTGAAGAGATCCTGTCTATCTGCTCATTTATCGAGATCGACGGCGAGGTCAAGGATATCAGCGAAGAGCTTAAGGCTAACGCTAAAAAGATTGCCGAAGAGAACAACCTCGAGGGCATCCGCGTTATCGCGGTAGCGCAGAAGAATAACGTTCACGGCGTAGATGTATTCGGCGTGCAGGACGAGAGCGACATGGTGCTCATCGGATTCGTCGGATTCTTGGATCCGCCGAAGGAATCTGCAGGCACCGCTATCGCCGCCCTGAAGAAGAATGGTGTGCGTACTGTCGTACTTACGGGTGACTCCGAAGGCGTTGCGATCAATATCTGCGGCAGGCTTGGCATCAGCACGGAGATGACGTTGACCGGCGCGAAGATCGAGCAGATGACTGACGAGGAGCTTCAGGAAGCATGCAAGAAGTGCGATATCTTCTCCAAGCTCTCTCCTTATCAGAAGCAGCGCGTAGTTAAGATGTTCCAGGCTAACGGCCACACGATAGGTTACATGGGCGACGGTATCAACGACAGCTTGCCTTTAAAGCAGGCTGATATCGGTATCTCCGTTGATAACGCAGTAGATATCGCGAAAGAAGTCGCTGACATCATCTTGCTCGAGAAGGATCTCATGGTCCTTGACGAGGGCGTTGTCGAAGGCAGAAGCACGTTCGCGAACATGTCCAAGTACCTCAAGATGTCTGTATCAGGCAACTTCGGCAACATGTTCTCGGTACTCATCGCGAGTATCTTCTTACCGTTCCTTCCGATGCTTCCTCTGCACATCCTCGTGCAGAACCTCTTAAACGACTTCGCTCAGCTCGGCATGCCTTTCGACCACGTCGAATCGAAGTATATCGAGAAGCCTAAGAAGTGGGACCTGAGCGGCATCAAGAGCTTCATGATCATATTCGGATTATTGAGTACAGTTTTAGACGTCCTCTGCTTCCTCGTTCTGTGGTTCGTATTCAAGTACAACAGTGTCGAGATGGCAGGATACTTCCAGTGCGGCTGGTTCATGTTCGGTGTTATCTCTCAGACGATGGTAATCCATACGATCCGTACGCCTATGTTCCCGTTCGTCAAGGACAGGGCATCTGTCCAGCTTACGATCTCGACGATCGCAGTTATCGCCGTTACGCTTCTTATCGGTTTTACCGGCATCTCTTCGCTCTTCGGCCTTCCGACGATGCCCATTATCTACATGGCATGGCTTGCAGGCCTGATGGTCGTTTACACGCTTTTCGCGCAGTTCCTGAAGACACTCTACATCAAGAAGCATAAGGACTGGCTCTGATATCCGCGCCCTCTCATAGACAAGGAGAAAAAGTTATGGCTGAGTACAAATCACGTTCAAAGATAAAGAAGTTCCTCAAGGGCTTGCTGATCGTTATAGTAGCTCTGGTTGTGCTTGTGGTGGTAGGCGCAAGGCTCTACTTCAGGCTCCCCGTAAGTGATTATTACAAGGCATCAGAGAAGGCTTTTACCATCCCGGGACTTTCACAGAATATGATCCCCCAGGGCTTGGATTACGTTGACGGCAGGGATGTATATCTTGTCGGAGGCTATCAGAAGGACGGCTCTCCTTCACGCATCTATAAGGTAAACAGCAGGACAGGAAAGTCCGAAGGCTACGTCATCTTAGGCGACAGCGAAGGCAACGGCCTTTCTCCTCACGCAGGCGGTCTTGCCGTACACGACGAGTATCTTTTCGTGGCAGGCGACGAGGATTCGAGCATCTACATCTATAACCTGGAAGATGTTCTGTCTGCAGGCAAGGGCGAGACAGTCAGGATGATAGATAAGTTCCATACAAAATACCCGGGCGGAGAAGTCAATGTCGCCTGCCTGACCTTTACGGAAGACCGCTTGATCGTTGCGGAATTTTACAGAGTGCCGAATTATGTAACTGACAAATCGCATTGGATCACGACTCCCGCAGGTGATGAGAACCATGCATTTGCAGTCGCATATCCTCTGGGTGACAGTGATACTTCCGTCTGCGGTGTCGAGCGCACTCCTACTGAGATATATTCTCTCCCGGGCCTTGTGCAGGGCATAGCCGTTCATGACGGCAAGATCTGGGTATCCCAGTCTTACGGTACAGCAAAGTCCACGATCTGCTGCTATGACGTTTCCGACAGTGAATCTGTGGGTTTTGTAGGGTTTGTACATTCGGGTGTGGCTGAACCGGATATTCTTTTACCTGTATATGCGCTCGATTCTTCCACCTTGGTATCCTCATTCGATGCTCCGCCGATGGCAGAGGAGATCATCTTTAAGGACGATAAGCTCCTCATCATGTGCGAGTCAGCGTCGGCAAAATACATCTTCGGTAATCTCACCGGCGGCAGAACATGCTACGCTACCGATGTCGACAAACTCATCTGATCTTAAGGAGTCAGGAAATTGCATTCTAAAGCTGCTAAAAACATAAAGCTTTATCTGATATGTATCGTGCTTGCAACGCTATTCGCTGCAATCTATTCGACGACGACCACGCCGCTTTTGAGTGGCCGCTGGGGAACCGATTCGGCGTTCTTCATCATCGTCGGGCAGGGAATGGGCAAGGGCCTTTTGCCGTACAGGGATTTCTTCGACATGAAGGGTCCTTATCTGTTCTTCCTGGAATTCATCGGACAGAAGATCTGCAGCGGAAGGACAGGCGCTTTCATCATCCAGTGCATCAACTTATCGGCATGCCTTTACATAGCTGCCAAGATCTCTGATCTGTTCGCCAAAACGTTCATCCGGATACACAGATTCCTTTGCTTCCTGCCGATGTTCCTTATCGCGGCAGTCACCTTTGAGGGAGGCAATCTGACTGAAGAATTCTGCCTTCCGGCGATCCTCTTGAGCGTCTATTTCTGCCTTAAGTATTTCAAGGATTCCGGGGAAAAGAAGAGCTATAAGCACCCTGTATTATTCTCGCTCTATAACGGTTTTGCGGTCGGCTATATATGCTTTATCAGGATCACGAATGCCGCGACTATAGGCGCTGTCCTGCTCACGGTGTTCATCTTCCTTCTTGCTCGAAAAGAGATAAAGAACGCGCTTATAAATCTCTTGATGGTAGCGGCTGGATTCGTGGCTGCATGCGGCATCCCGTGCGTCTTCTTCGCAGCGAAAAACATGCTTGGCGAGATGCTCTCACAGGTATTCGTCTTCGGTGTCACATATTCATCCGAGATCAGCATGGGCGAGAAATTCGTAAATGTATTTACGACGTTTAAGCTCTTCCTTTTGCTCCTGCTCGTACCTGTTATCACATGCTTCATCTACCGCGAGAAGTGGTACATGAAGATGCTCGCCATATCCTCTTGTTTGCTCCTTCTCCTTGCGGTCACGATGGGCAACGCGTATATGCATTACTTCACGCTCCTCATACCTCATATCGTTATGGGCTTTGCCATCGCATATAAGAACAGCGGCAAATTCCGCGGTGCGCGCAGGAACAAGCTGTTTATCGTATGCATGGCGCTGGTATTCCTGCTTAATTCCGTACAGTTCGTAAAGAGCACCGCAAAGGGAGCATTTACGTTCTATTCGTGTTCACTCCTGTCTTCCGGCAAGACCATGGCTGATGTGCCTGACTGGATCAAGTCGATGCCCGGGGCAGAGGACAACATCTTTACGGGTGAAGTCAACGAACAGGCTCTTGAGATCGCTTCACACATACCTGATGCTGAAAAGAACAGCGTCTACTGCTTCGGTGACGAATACTGGTCCTGGTGGTACGGTGTGACGGGCATTATCCCTTCATACAAGTATATGGACTGGCACCTGAATTATCTGGAGCTTATGCCTGGGCTCGAGAATGAGATCGCGACATGGATAAGGACTAACGGCTCCACATGGATCGTTACAACTAATGAAGAGAAGCCTCTTTCTGATGAGGTTTTCGATGCGATAAATGAGAATTATGAGGCAGAGTTCGCCAACGAGGCGTATACTCTATACCGTAGAATCAGTTAAGTAAGAGGTCATGACATGCTGGGATTATCTTTACCTGATATCGACATAACAAAGTTTTTCGATACTTCGACCAGAACAGGCCGTATCGTTGAGCTCATCATCTATACCCTGATCGCTGTTGTAGTTACGACTATAGTTCTTTTGATATACAACAGATTTGTAAAAAGAAAGCTCAAGGACAAGAAAAATCTCACAGTCCGTTTTACCCAGAACATTATAAGAACGGCGATCATCTTAGTAGCCGTCATCTGGGTCCTCGTAAGCTCTTCCGCAACGACTGATATCGGTAAAGTGCTCTTCCAGGGAACCGCGATAATCGGTGCTGTTGTCGGTCTTGCCGCACAGTCTGTATTGGGCGACTTCTTCAGCGGAATATCGATCACGATAAATAAGCCTTTTGAGATCGGCGACAGGCTTGAACTTGAGAACGGAATCGTAGGCGTTGTTAAGGACATCACACCGAGACATGTAGTCCTCCTGGGCATGGATTCCATCGAGATCATCATCCCTAACAGCAAGATCAACGCGCTCATAATCACTGATACGACACATTCAAATCTCAGAGCAGTCCAGATGAGCTTCAATGTCGCATACGGCACTGACATCGAGAAAGCCATAGAGATAGTAAGAAACGTCATCATCGAATCCGAATATACGGAGCCCGGCTGGAAGGATAAGGAATACGGTCAGGTTTACTTCACTTCATTCGCCGACAGCAGCCTTGTCCTGAAGACAACGGTCTACTACAAGCCCTCCACGTCTATCGCGCTCGGTACTACAGATATCAATAAGCGCGTACAGAAGGCGTTTGATGAGGCCGGAATCGAGATCCCGTTCAACTACGTTAATGTTGTCATGAAGGATAAGGATTAATCCTTTAAGATAATCTCGCAGTCAGCACCCGGAATATCCCTGATTATCTCGCCTGCGGCGGGCACTGTGATATGTCCTGCATAAGGATTCTTGATGCTGATCACGGGCGTGGTTATCTCAGCTTCCACAACGGATCTCTCAAAGGCCAGATCGCACTCTTCCATTCTGCAGTTGACCAGTTTCAGATCCTTGCAGTAGCAGAGCGGCTGCGTGCCTATGATCGTGCAGTTAATGAGCGTGAGATTCTCAGAGTACCAGCCCAAGTATTCGCCCTTGATCACCGTGTCTCTTACTGTGACGTTTTTGGCGTGCCAGAAGGCATCCTTGGTGTTGAGATTCGAGTCTTTGATCCCGCAGTTCTCTACGTACTGGAAAGAATATTTGCCGGTGAGCGTAACATTATCGAGCGTGACATCTGAAGACCTCATGAGGAAATACTCAGACTCAGCCGTAACGTCTTTAAGCTTAAGGCCTGCGACAGACCATCCGAATTCAGGTGAGATTATGCTCGAAGACTCGATCGATGCATCGCGGCATTCCCTTAACGCCTTGATGCCGTGGAGCTTCGTATTGGTGATCTTAATATCGTCCGAATACCACAGCGCGGCGCGGCATTTGTCAGTCATCTCGCAAGCATCTATGTTGAGGCCGTGAACGTGCCAGAAAGGATATCTCAGGTTGAAGTAGGAATCTTTGACCGTGACATTGCTGCTCTCCTTAAGGGCGCTCTCGCCGTCAGCCGGGCCGTCAAAACGGCAATTCGTGACCAATATGCCGGAGCTGCCGTATAAGGCGCGCTCTTCGTCCATTACCTTGTTATCAATGTGTTCCATAGACCCTCTTTTGCCTTCGCGAAAAATGCCGTTCCTGCTTTTTTGTATAATACCAAATCCCGAACACCTTCGTGTCACGGACTTTTGATTTTTTAAGCAAATCCGCCTATACATGTGATAGAATTACTTTGTGTTAATTCGAGTTTGCCAGAATTAACAAGAGTTCATGATTAAAGCTAGAGGTGACAGTATGAGAAACGGTAGCGACGTCGGCAAATCCGCAGAAGACTATCTCGAGTCAATGGTAATTCTCAAGGAAAAGAACGGATACATCCGCTCTGTTGATATAGCTGAATATCTCGGAGTTACAAAGCCTTCGGTCAGCAACGCCATGAAGCGCCTGCGCGAAGAGAACTACATCGAGATGAACCGCTCCGGTTTTATCACGCTTACAGAGAAGGGAATGGAGATCGCAGATAAGATCTATACCCGTCACAAGAAGCTCACTGATTTCTTCACGGCGCTTGGTGTAGACCCCCAGGTCGCAGAGGACGACGCATGCAAGATCGAGCACGACATCAGCGACGAGACTTTTGATGCTATCTGCAGTCACATCGATAAATTCAGCAAGGCGAATAAGACAAAAAAGAAGTAATTTTCTGTACTTAACTGATATATACCTGTCATTTCGCTTTGATAAAATGATTTTATCGAATTCATAATAGAGAAGGAGAGTACCCGTATGGCATGTTTTTTAGTACCCACAACAGAGGCAATCGTTACAACAGTAATCAAGAAAGTTGCAGATAAGAAGGGTTCTGACAACATCTTCATCAAGAAGATGGGATGGCTCAATAATATGCTCTGGGGCGGTTCCGCTCTCCTTGCATTTGAGCACGTCTGGCACGGAGAAGTCACACCGTGGTTCCCGTTCCTTACAGCAGCTGCTAATCCCGCAGACGCACAGGAGATGCTCCACGAGATGTTTACGAGCGGAGTTGCAATGGCAATTCTTGTAACTGTCGCCTGGGTTGTAATGGTAGCGGTAACTCACGCTATCTCGAAGAAGAGCGCACCTGCTATAAAACAAAGCTCGACCAAGGCATAAGGGGGACAAAAGATATGACACTCCTTATCACTGTTTTCGCAGCAGCAATCGCAACAATTCTTTGGTACAACTCTAAGGCTGACAGAAAGCTCGGCACGCTTGCTCTTATGTACTGGGGCGCAAGCCTTATGTGGCTCGTTGATGCAGTAGTCGAGTATATCGAGCTCGGCGCTGAGTTTTTCGAGCAGGCACCTTCAGACATGATCAATGACGCATTCCTCGGCCTGTCCGTAGTTGCACTGGGCATCGTCATCTGGCTCGTTGTCCTTCTTGTTAAGGATCCCGAGGGCAAGGTCAAGGCAATGTTTGCCAAGTGATGAATGGCCGCTGTATCCGACATCAGAATTAAAGAAACTGCGCTCGTTGAGCGTATTAAGACCGCCGGGAAACTGGCGGTCGCTTTTTCAGGCGGGGTCGACTCGACATATCTCCTGTACAAGGCTCACGAAGTCCTGGGCGATGACTGTATCGCGGTGACCGTAAAGTCCCTGGTGCTGACCTTTGAAGAGTATGACCGCACAGCCTCTTTCTGCGCGAAGATCGGCGTGAAGCAGATCCTGGTAGACTTCGATGTTTTCTCTATCCCCGAGTTTGTCCAAAACCCGCCTGACAGGTGTTATTACTGCAAGAAAAAGCTTTTCGAGGCTGTCAAAGAAGCCGCCCCGGGATACGTGATAACTGACGGCAGCAATGCCGACGACCAGCGCGATTACAGACCGGGCATCAAGGCTTTGACAGAGCTCGGAATAGTCAGTCTTTTAAATGATTCCGGCCTTACGAAAAGTGACATCAGAGAGCTCTCCAAAGAAGCAGGCCTTCCTACATGGAAGATGCCATCTGCGGCATGCCTCGCTTCGAGGATCGCGTATGGCGAGAAGATCACTGCAGAAGGCCTGATGCGCGTCGCATACGCAGAGAAGGCCATAAGGGATCTGGGCTTTAAAGGCATCCGCGTAAGAGTACACGGCGACCTCGCAAGGATCGAAGCCGCGCCTGATGATATCCCGGCATTGACTTACGAACATACACGTAAAGAAATCTCGGAAGAACTGAAGCGTTTAGGCTTCAAATATGTAACAATTGACGCAGACGGATACCGCACCGGAAGCATGAATGAGGCTATAGGAAAATGAGTGACGCAAGAGACATTTTAGAAAGGGTCGCAAAGGGGGAGATGACTCCCGAAGAGGCAGAGCTCCAGTTAAAGATGAAGCCTTTTGTTGATCTTGGATTTGCGAAGCCCGATCTTCACAGGGGTTTAAGACAGGGCGTTCCGGAAGTTATCTACGGCGAAGGCAAAACGCCTGAGCAGATTGATGCGATCGCTGCGAGTCTTCTTGAAGGCGGCCAGGAGACAGTCCTTATCACGAGGCTGTCTTCAGAGAAAGCAGCAGCTCTTAATACTCCCGTTAAGTACTACGACACAGCACGTATCGGTGTTGCGGGCGTGATCCCTGAGCCTTCCTGCAAGGGCACTATCGTTGTCGCAACAGGCGGCACATCAGATCTTCCCGTCGCTGAGGAAGCTGCCGTTACAGCTGAGCTTTTGGGCAATAAAGTTAACCGTGTTTACGACGTCGGTGTATCGGGATTACACCGCCTTCTCGCGCACAAGGAAGAGCTAATGAGCGCATCAGTCATCATCGCGGTCGCAGGCATGGAAGGAGCCCTTGCAAGCGTTATCGGAGGTCTTGTCGACTGTCCCGTTATAGCTGTTCCGACTAGCGTCGGATACGGCGCATCTTTCGAAGGCCTGTCGGCACTTTTAAGCATGCTCAATTCCTGCGCGAGTGGTGTCACGGTAGTAAATATCGACAACGGATTCGGTGCCGGCTACTCTGCCAGCATGATCAATCACATCGGAGGTTAATTCATGAAGACTCTCTACATCGAATGCAATATGGGCGCAGCAGGAGACATGCTCCTGGCATCTTTGGCCGAACTTACAGGCGATGTAAAAGCGTGTGAGGATGAGCTTAATTCATTGGGAATCCCCGATGTTACATATAAGTTCGAGAAAAGCGTCAAGTGCGGCATCGAAGGCACTCACGCGCACGTTGTTGTATCGGGTGTTGAAGAAGATGAGCACATGCATGAGCATCACCATGAGGATCACCATCACGAGCATACCCACGAGGAGCATGCGCATACTCATGAGCACGAACACGAACATGAGCACGAACATGAGCACCACCATCACCACACATCAATGGGTGATATCGGGAACATCATAGGCGGCCTTAACGTATCAGATAAGGTTAAGGCAGATGCGCTCGCAGTTTACGGCCTCATCGCTGAAGCCGAGAGCAAGGCACACGGCAAGCCCGTAACTGACATTCATTTCCACGAAGTAGGCACGATGGATGCGGTTGCAGACATCGTTGGCGTATGCGTTCTCATGGAGCAGATCGGCGCAGATAAGATCGTTGTATCGCCTCTTGCCACAGGCTTCGGCCAGGTGAAGTGTGCACACGGAATATTACCTGTTCCCGCGCCCGCCACGGCAAGCCTGATCGAAGGTGTTCCATCTTACAGCGGCAGTGTGGAAGGAGAGCTCCTTACACCTACAGGCGCAGCGCTCTTAAAGCACTTCGCAGATACTTTTGGTACAAGACCTGTCATGGCGATCGGGAAGACCGGCTACGGAATGGGCAGGAAGGATTTTGAGAAGGCTAACATGCTCAGGACTTTCATTGGTGAAGAGAAGAGTGAAGATGACGATAAAGTTATCGAGATGAGCTGCAATGTCGATGACATGACCGGCGAAGAGATCGGTTATGCGACAGGCGTTCTCTTAAGCAGCGGTGCGCTGGATGTTTTTACGACACCAGTTTACATGAAGAAGAACCGCCCCGGCATCCTCATCACCTGCGTAGTAAAACCTGAGGACAAAGAG
>JAEEGJ010005172.1_pt1 | contig 41891 bp, 39 predicted proteins | sample 8958761 | NCBI WGS metagenome assembly JAEEGJ01 (sample SAMN16246546, study PRJNA631951) | gut metagenome | biome: gut microbiome; feature: rumen; material: RS-attached | host: Bos | place: Iran: Karaj | collected 2018-10 | reverse complement strand
ATGTTGAAGCGAGCGCCTAAGCCCAAGTCGAAACCTAACTCATAGGAACGTTGACGCTGGGGTTTCAGCTCCAGAGGTGGCACGACAGAAGGCAGAGTGGCCGACAGCTGATGACCGAAGGAGCCTGTGTTGTAGGTGTATGTCAGCTGATAAGGCTCAGTGTCGCTGGCGGTCTGTGCCCATGAGGCTCTTAGTTTCAAGTAATTCACGGGACCCCAGTTCCAGTTCTTGAAAGTCGAGGTCGGGATAAAACTCAAAGTGGCGGAAGGATAGAAATAGGAGTTGTTGTTGGGAGGCAAGGTCGACGACCAGTCGTTACGCCCAGTGATGTCCAAGAACAACCAGTCGCTGTAACTCATGTTGAAGAAACCATAGAGCGAGTTGACTTGTTTCTCCCACATCGACTCGCCGAAGGTACGCTCGGTGGCGTTGGAGTAGTTGTAGATGGTGTAAAGGTTGGCATAGGCCCACTTGCCTGAGGTGCCGTTGATGCCATCGCGGAAGCCGTAATACTGCTCACCACCAGCCGAGAGACGCACGTTGAACTTCGAACCAAAGATCTTTTCCTTGTGTGCCGTAATCAAGAAGTCCATGTCACGGGTCACTGCACTCGACTTGCTTTTCGAGTAGTAACCGCCTGCCATGCCATCAAGAGTGGTGGGCTTGTGTTTGGTGGTATAAGTGTCGTTGTTCCAGTCGAGAGCGACCTTGGCAGAGGCAGCCAACCAAGGCGTGATGTCGTACAACAGGCGGACTGAACCGTACATCTTGTCGCGGTTAAGCGTCGTGTTGTTATTGTAGTAGGTCCAGAACGTGCTGCTATAGATATACATGTATGGATACCCGTCAAATTGATTCATTGTACCGTCAGGATTCTCGTAGGTAGTGGTCTCAAGGCCTTTCCAGCTGCGAGGCCAGCTGTAGAGCAGACCTTTGTTGAAGTTACTATTCGACTCACCGATTTCAGGTGAATTCAAACGGTAATAGTCCAAGTAGTTGAACGACACATCCACTTTGATTTTCTCCGACACATTAATTAAGGTACCCACGTTGACGGTGGTCTGCCTCAAATTACAGTTGTCGATGATGGCATCGGTACGCGAGTCGGTAAAGGAGACACGGACACTGCCGAAGTCGCCAGCATTTTGGAAGGCAATGTTGTGGTTCATCGTATGACCGTTCTTGAAAAGTAACTTAAGGTTATCGGGTTGGGGCGAATAGTCGCGCACCACACCGTCCCACCAGAGGACACTCTCGCCGTTCATCTCGGGACCCCAACTCTGGGCACCACCGTAGTAGCCGAAGGTGGTGTTGGTAGGTTCACCCGCCGGACCATTGTCAACGCTGTAGATGCCTGGATATTCGTATACCTGATTACCATTCTCATCAAACATGCCCTCGATGGGCGTCAAAGTCGGCGTGTCGAAGGTGATGGGACCGCCTGCACCGTATTTGTTCTGCACCGAGCGATAGAGATAAGGTTGGGTAACCTTGAAACCTGCTGAATAGCTGATGCCGAGGCCACGTTGTTTAGAGCCTTTCTTGGTGGTGATGAGCACCACGCCGTTACCGCCACGTGAGCCGTAAAGAGCTGCAGCCGTAGGGCCTTTCAGGATGTCGAGGCTTTCGATGTCCTCTTGGTTGATGTTGTTTAGTGCTGTACCCCAGTCGCGGCCACCGCTCCACGAGGTGATACCGCCTTCGTTCGACATGGGCACTCCGTCAACCACGATGAGCGGCTGGTTGTCGCCGAAGATGCTGTTATTACCACGGATGGTGATACGAGCCGCGCTACCATCGACACCGTTTGGGTTGATGATCTGCACACCCGCCGATCGACCACTCAAGGCGCTGATGACACTGCCTGAGCCTGATTTGGCAATGAGTTCGCCTCCGATTTCCTCGGTGGCATAACCCAACTCACGTTTTTGACGTTTGATGCCGAGGGCGGTGACCACCACATCGTCAAGAGTCTGTGAGTCCAATTCAAGGGTGACAATAATATTGTTCTTACCTTTAATGGCAACTTCTTTTGTTTTGTAGCCAACGAAACTGAACACCAGCACGCCTTTGCTGTCGGCTTTCAAGCTGTAGTTGCCGTCCATGTCGGTCACGGTGCCGGTTGAAGTGCCTTTCACCTGAATGGTAACACCAGGCAGACCATAACCATCATCGCTTGAAATGACTTTACCGCTCACCGTGATGCTCTGGGCAAGAGCGGCAAACGGGGTCAAAAATGCAAGCAAAAGAAGAAAGAGTAGCGTTTTTTTGTTCATAGATATTAAATTTAATACTTTGGGGACAAAATTAGAAAATATTCTTGTTAGTAGCGCAAAATATGAAAGATAACATCTATTTTTGCATACAGAAAAAACACAATTCATCATTTATGTCAGAATTAAATGATAACAAAGAAGAAATGATGTTCTCGGAAGTAACTGAGAAAGAGACCGATAAGAAATGTCCCAACTGTGGTGCGACTGTTGTTTTTGACCCGAAGACAGGCCAAATGCATTGTGAGTATTGCGGCTATTCGTGCGAATTACCCAAAGCCGATGCCGAACATGAAATCTGTGAGATGGACTTCGAGTCAACCCTACAAAGGGAAAGCTTCAACTGGGGCGAACAGAAAAAAACCGTGCAATGCAAGCAATGCGGTGCAGTCACCATCTACGACGCCCTTGAAACCGCTGCTGTGTGTCCTTTTTGCGGCTCCGCCAATGTGATGCCTGCAGCCAACGAAAACACTATCGCTCCGGGCGCGGTGTGTCCCTTTGCAGTTACCAAACAACAGGCTAGTGAACATTTCTCCAATTGGCTCAGCAAAAAAAGGTTCGCTCCGTCAGAAGCCAAAAAGAACGCTCTCCCCGAAGCTTTCCAGGGTGTGTATCTCCCCTATTGGACCTACGACACACAGACTACTTCTAACTTCACCGCCCGTGCCGGATTTGACAAAAAGGTGGTAGACGATTATGGCAAAACCCAGACCAAGACTGACTGGCGGCGTGTCAGTGGTGTGTACCAGAAGTTTTTCGATGATGTCACCGTGATGGCCTCTAAACGTCAGGAAGACTCGGGCGTGAAGGCTTGCGAGCCTTTCGACTTCTCAAAACTGGTACCCTACTCTCCGCAGCTGATGGCAGGCTTCATTGCCGAACGCTATTCCATTGGCTTAAAGGACGGCTGGACATTAGCACAAAAAAAGATCCAATTCCGTTTGCGTTCCGACATTTCAAGTTATGTCCGCAAACATTGGGGAGCCAATCGCTCTGATTCCGTCAAGTTTTCGACACTCTATAGCAATATCACCTATAAATATCTTCTGGTCCCGACGTGGATTTCATCGTTCAAATATAAAGACAAGGTGTATCAGTTTGTGGTGAACGGCCAGACAGGTAAAGTGGGTGGAGAAGCTCCTGTTTCGGCAGGACGTGTCTTCTTGGCCATTTTGATTGGTATTGGTGTGATTGCTGGATTGTATTATCTCTTACGCTAACAGGTCTTCCAGTTTTTTCATGGCTTTGCGTGCCGACATACCTTCATGCAACACTTGATAGGCAGTCTCGGCAATGGGAAGTTGCGCTCTTTGTTCCTCCGAAAGGTAAGGCAACATCGCAGAGGCAAAATAACCCTCGGCCACCATGGTCATCTCGTTAAGAGCGGTTTTTACCGTGTTGCCCCTACCGATCAACATGCCCAACTGGCGGTTGCGACTGTGGCTCGAATAGCACGACACCAACAGGTCGCCGAAAAAATTGGAAGGCTTGAATTTGGTGAGATCTTTCACGCTTTGAGGATCGAGAAGAAAATACATCTCTTTAATGCAGTTCGACACCAGGACAGAAATGAAATTGTCACCATAACCCAAACCCACCGCCATGCCCACCATCACGGCATAGATATTCTTCAGCACAGAGGAACGTTCCAGATAACGCATATTCCTCACATAATCCACTTTTATGAACGGGGTTTTCAGCTTCTCACCCACGATGCGGGCCTTGGCGACATTGGAACAAGCCAACGTCATATAGGTGAGCCGGCCGTGACCCACCTCCTCAGCATGAGTGGGACCGCTGATAAAACAAACTTGCGCGCCAGAAAGGTCGTATGTCTTTTTCAGATAGTCCGTAACAAACTGGTTTTCATCGGGAACGATGCCTTTGATAGCAGAAACCACCAGTTTGTGCTTCAAAGGAACCGTTAATTCCGAAAGATAACGCTTCAGATAAGCCGCCGGCGTGACCAGAAAGATGATGTCGGCGTTGTTTACGGTCTTGTTCACATCATCGGAAAGGCGGATACGATTCATATCAAACTCAAGGTCGGAGAGATAACGGCAGTTGCGGCCTTCGTTTTGCAGCGACTCGAACACTTCGGGGTTACGCACATACCATCCTACCGACAATTCATTCATTGTCAATATCTTGATAAGAGCCGTAGCCCAACTGCCATGACCGATGACGGCACAACGAGAATCTTTATTGATAGCGGTATCCATTCCTATTTCCAACTAAAAACCGTGCAAAGATAGTGGAATTATCCTTGCGAGATACGATTTTCCAAAGTATCTTTGCAGTCCAAAACTGAACTTTCGACCTTGAATGACCGAAAATACCACCTATAGCCTCTACCACATCCTAAAGGAAACTGCCGCCAAACTGCCAGAACGGACAGCTATCACCTACTTTGGCATCAACATGACATATAAGGTTTTGCTGGACCGCATCGACGAGACCGCCGACGCTTTCAAGAGGCATGGCGTCGGGCAAGGCGACATCGTTTCCGTCTCACTGCCCACCATGCCCGAGTCGGTGATGTGTTTTTATGCGTTGCATAAGATTGGCGCCATTCCCTGCATGATCGATGTCAGGTATACGCCCGAGCAGATGTGCGAGATCGTCAACAGGACGCATTCGAAGATGCTGTTTGTCATGGGTTTCAGCTGCAAGAGCTGGGCCAAGGCCAAGGTCAACATTAACGTCGAAAAGGTTGTGGTGTGCTCAGGTGCCGATTCTATACCTTGTGTTCCTTTCTGGTACGGCATTGGCGAATGGTTCAACGGAAGGAAAAAGGTGTTCTTGAAAAACAAGAAATTCTGCCATTGGAAAGACTTCATCAAAAAGGCCCAAAGCAAGGACGAAACCGAGGTCTATCACTGGAAGCCCGACGAGATGACCGCCCTCTTCCAGACCAGCGGCACCACCGGCACCGTGAAAAGCGTGATGTTGACCACGGAGAACATCCTGCATGCCGTCTTCCCAGAACCTCCTGTGCTCAACGACATCCAAAGCGAGGACAGCGCCATCTGCTTCTTGCCTATCTTCGCGTTTTACGGTGCCAATGCCGTCATTCTGACACTCAGCCACGGCATGCGTGCCGTCGTCATCCCTATTGCTTCTAAAGATGAGTTTTTGAAACTCATCGCCAAACACAAGCCCCAGCATGTGTTCTCGGTACCCGCTTATTGGGATGCACTAGATCAAGAAAAAGACAACAAGGAAGACTTCTCATTCCTAAAGACCGCAAATATCGCAGGCGACGTACTGAACACTGCTTTCGAGCGTAGCATTAACGATTTCTTGCTTGAGAGAGGCTGTCGCTATGAGGTCACCAAAGCCTACGGCATGACCGAGACGGCGGGTGTCATCTCATTTACCCCACAAGGCAGCCCACACCAATATGAACCAGGATTTTCAGGTAAGGCTGTAGGCGGCTATGAAGTCAAAGTCTTTGACGATGAAATCTGTGTCCGTTCAGAGATGAAGATTCTCGGCTATTACCAAAACGAAGAAGCCACCAAAAATCTCATCCAGACCCACCTTGACGGCAGCCGATGGATCCACACTGGTGACATGGGCTATGTGGACAATGAAGGCAACATCTTTGTGATTGGCCGCAAGAAGCGCATGATTGTCCGGCACGATGGTTCCAAGGTGTTTCCCGTGGAGATTGAAGACTGCCTGACGCAGCACCCGCTGGTAGCAGCCTGTGCTGTAGTGCCCATGCAGGATCCCGACCATTCGGAGAGTAAACTGCCTAAGGCGTTTGTGGTGCTAAAAGAAACAAAGGCCTCCGCTGAAGAATTAACGGATTACTGTAAGACACATCTCCCCATACATCTTGTTCCGGCAGCGATAGAATTCATTGATGCCTTGCCGATGAATGCAAATGGCAAGGTAGATTATCAGAAACTCATCTGAACATCCACTGGGTTCGCATAAATCCCCAAGAAAATCGCCTCCAGTTCTGAACGGTCAAAGTCTGGATAATCATTCATCCAATCCATATATTTGACAAAGGTTGCCTTTTGCTCTGCGGTATAATGGTTGGCAAAATTATTACTACCGCTCCGAAGGTCGTGGGCAATATAATTGTTCGGGTGAAGATAAAAATGCGGATTGATGCGGCTATCCATCAACTCGGCCACGCGCTTGTAGAACTCGCCGGAAGAGCAGTCGTTCAAGGCGTTCAGGTCGGCCTCAGTAACCTGGGGACAAATATGAAGATGCACGTGTCCTTTGGGTTGCATGAAGCCCGTCAAAATACTGTTGAGGTCTTCGTTGGGCTGTTTCTCGTAATGGCCGTTCTGCTTGGTCAGGTACAACTCGAGGGTCTTTAGCTTGTCGCACGACTCCCATTCATAGGACACCGCCACGGGAATGATTTTCAGTTCGGCCAAAGAAGCCACTCTATCGTCACGACGACTCATGCCGAACATCTTGATGATGGCTGGGTCGGTGGCGTCGATGCCATTTTTAGTGCGGCCATTGCGTTGGGCTATCCACACTGATTCACCTATCTCGGTGATGACATGACGCATATACTCCGACATGTGCAACATGCTGTTGTAGAACTCTTTAGGTGAGCCTCCGCGTTCGGTACGGAACATCTTGTTGACCTTGCCGAAGTCAATGACAAATGGATGGCACATCAGGTTACTCCCAAAGGTAATCTGGCAGGTTTTGTGTCCTGCCGTGTTCAAAATATATTGCAATATCATGGCATCAAGCACGATGTCGCGGTGGTTGGAGACAAAAAGATAGGGTTTCTTCTCGCTGATGTTCTCTATCCCCGACCAGTCGAGCTTTGTGGTGGTCTTCTGCAACAACTTTTCAAAGAGGTCCTTTAACAACCCTAACTGAAATTCATCTGCGGTCTTAATACTTCTGATGCGGTTTCGAAGGGTCTCCACGGGCATGCCTGGCATAAGATAGTCGATGATGGCAGGAATCACATCGCTGTTGGCCATGCGCTGCATCGCGGCAGGAATCTCGTCTGCATTAAAGGGTCTTATGTCGTCGAAATTGCTCATTCTCTATTCCTTAAATCGATGAATTTGATGGGTTTGCGGCTCTTTGCAGGATAGTTGATTTGCCGGATGACCTCGACGGGATGCACCTCGATGGCAGGTGCCACACGGATGCGCGAGCGGAAGCTGTCTTTTAGGGTCTTGACCACATCGAAATCGGGTTGGTATTTCAAGCCGATCTTTACCAAGACATCGTCGGTACCCGCCTCGCTTTGGCGTACTTCGATGACATAGTTTTCCACATAGTCTGTATTGTCCAAGACATCGTTGATTGCTGGCGGATAGAGTGTCGTGCCTTTCAGCTTAATCATGTTGTTCTTACGACCTACCAGCGGCGTGAGGCGGTAGGAGTTGCGCCCGCACTTGCACTGTTCCACAATTTTGGCAGCGATGTCGCCCGTCCGGAAACGCAGCAGCGGCATGGCCTCCACACCAAGGGTGGTGACCACAATCTCACCTGGCTGTCCATCTGGAACCGGCAAGCCATCTTCGCCAATGATTTCCACGATGATCAACTCGGGGTGCACGTGACCACCGAGACCATATTCACACTCTGAGAAGGTAGCGCCCATCTCCGTCGAGGAATAGGTGGCAAAGAGTTGCACATCCCATTTTTCTTTGATTTTGCGGCCCAGCAGGTTAAGGTCGAAGTTTTGTTCGCGCAAACCCTCACCGATGCCAATGATGCGACGGATGCTGCTGTTCTTATAGTCGATGCCATGTTCTTCGGCGTATTGGATCAACTTCAGGATGAACGAAGGCACGCACATGATGGTATCGGGCTTGATGCGACGGATGGTGTCCCACTGCAGTTCAGGGATGCCGTTGCCCACGCGGATGACACCTACACCCAATTCACGCAGACCCAAGAAATAGGCCAATCCCGCCATAAAACGCTTGTCCAAGGTGGTCATCAACTGCACCACATTGCCGGGCTTTACGCCTGCACATTCAAAGGATTTCTTTTCGTTGAAGGCTAAGCGTTGCAGGTCCTTCTCCGTGCAGCCAAAGGTGACGGGATCGCCAAGAGTACCCGAAGTGGTGATATAGTCGATGATCTTGTCTTTCGGACAGCAGAGAAATTCATCGTTAAAAAGCTGCAGGTCTTTCTTTTCGGTGAACGGAATCTTCACCAAATCCTCGATATGCTGAATCTTGTCTATGTTGATGCCATAGCTTTTGAACATCCGCTGGTAGTACGGCGAATGGGCTTGCAGATACACCAAAGCCTCGTGCAGCAAACCTTCTTGATAGGTCTTAATCTCTTCTACAGATTTGTATTCTATATCATTGTTAATCATACTATTGCAGTTTGATTTCATTTATCCATTTCAAAAACTCCTGTTTCCACTGTCGACATTCTTCCGTTCCTTTTTCCTCACTCGCTCCAAAGCCGTGACCACCAGTTTTATACTGGATATAGCGGTGGTTGACCTTGTTGGCCGTCAGTGCAGAATCAAGAAGAATGGAGTTATGGTAGTCGACCACAGGGTCGTCGATGCAATTCACCAAAAACACAGGCGGACAATTAGCGGGGATATGGCGTTCCAGCGACAGCGAATCACACATGATGGGGTCGTTTTGATGTCTTTCGCTGAGCAAAGCCCGACGTGAACGTTGATGTACAAAACTTTCGCGCATGGTCACCACGGGATAGATCGGTGCCACGAAAGCAGGACGCAGGTTGACATGGTTGTCTTTTAAAAAATCAGTTTGGTTGAAACAAGCTGCCGACATCACCAGATGACCTCCTGCCGAAAAGCCCATCATACCTACTTTGTCAGGGTCGATTTTATTCTCTTTTGCGTGTTGGCGCACCCATTGCAAGGCACGTTGCGCATCGGTGAGCATGTCGGGATATTGTTTGCCCCGAAAGAGGATACGATAATGCCAAATGAACGCTCCGATGCCGGCTGCACGATAGCGCAGTACAAAGGCCGAGATGCCGTTGCTTTGCAGCCATCGGGCCACATCGTCACCTTCGTTTTCCTCGTCAAGCCAATAGTAGCTGCCTCCTGGACAGACGATAACACTTATTCCATTTGCGTTGTTTTCGGCTAAGAAAGGCGTCAGCGTGACCTGCTTGCCATGACTTACATCATAATCCTCCCATAGTGAGATGGGCTCTTGGGCAAAGATTTGTCCGAAGAACAGTAGCAGCAGACCGAAAAACAACCTTTTGCGCATCATCACTTGCCTAAAATGTTCATGACTTCTTCCTTCGATAGCTGGCGGTATTTGTGCTGCATGTCGGCGAAGAAATCCACCTGGAAGTACTCCTCGTCATAAAACGACAGCTTGGAATTGGTATCGGGCGTGCATTCGAGATAAACGATGTCTTTCAACTTCAGGTTTTTCGCCTCGCAAATTTGGTCGGCCAATTTCTTTCCAGCATAGGTCACAGAAGTGCCAGGGTTATCTTGATACAACTCGGTCACGATGACATAGGTCTTGCCGTCCACCTCTCTGATTTTCAAGCCACATGACGATTCCATGTCCCATTCGCCCTTGAAGGGGAAGATTTCGTCGTAATATTCCGGGGATACTTTCATAAATTCAAAATTGATAATTGACAATTGATAATTCAAAGATCCTTATTCTGCATTCCTAATTACCAATTTCTGGCTTTCTGTTCTGACGTTGACGTTACGTTTCGAGCGATCCACATCACGGCCGAATGATTTGTTGGCCAGACGGCGATCGCGCGGACGGTAGGTGCCGTCTTCCATCTCGCGCAGGGCAACATTACAGAATAAGCGGAACATCTTTGCTTCCTGTGTCTCATCGGCATAGAAACTCTTCCAAGCGTAATCATAAAGGTCCTGCAACTTCTCTGGCGACATGTGTTTGGGCTGATACACTACCTGACCGGCGTTGTAGTGGTCCCAATCAAAATCGAAGATGCGGCCTTGACGCAGTAAGTCGTCGTGACCCTTCGTGTGCGGGAAAGGCGCAAAGATGGTAAACTCAGCCAAATCGAGATCAATTTCACCTAAGAAATCGATGAGCCGTTTGATGTCGTCTTCGGTCTGGTTGTCGAGGCCAAACAGGATGGTGCCTTCCACGCCGATGCCGTAGTCGTGGTAGCGTTTCACACGTTCTTTGATATAGTCGGAAGTGTCGTAAACAGCCTGATAGACGTACCAAGCACCGGCTTTGGCGGCCAGGTCAAGAACCTCGGGGTCGTCTTCGATGGTGTGACTGATCCATTTCTTCTTCAGCGGCGCAATGGCACGGAAGAGGTCCATCTCCCACTGCTTGTCTTGTGCCAACGAGTTGTCGACGATGAAGAGGCGGTTGTTGTCAATGCCTGCCATGTCTTCTACCACCTTGTCGACGGGGCGCGGACGGAACTTGCGACCACCGAGATACGACACGGCGCAAGGATAGCAACTGAAACGACAGCCGCGGCTTGCATTGAAGAGGTCGACCATTTGCACACCTTTGTGATTGTATAGCTCCCGCTTGTAAAGGTCGCGGCGGCAGGGACCTACCGAAGCGATGTCGGGCTGGTTGCCCATGTAGTTGTATATCTTTTTCAGGCAGCCGTTCAGCCAGTCCTGGATGACCTGCTCGGAACGGCCTTCCGACTCGCCCAAGAACACACTGTCGACATGGTTGACCATCTCCTCAGCATGCAGCATCGAAGAGATGCCGCCTGCCAAAACCGTCTTGCCACGTTTGTGGTACTCGTCAGCGATGGCCCAGCCGCGTTTCACCTGTGTAGTGAGCATCATCGAAAGGGCCACGAGGTCGCACTCCTCGTCAAAGTCAATGGGTTCCACATTCTCATCGGTGAAGGAAATATCTACATAATCGGGCAAAGTAGCCGCAAACGCGACAGGACCATGAGGCGGCAGATTGAAGGTTGTCTGACCCGGCAATTTGTTCCACTTGGGATAGATCAATTTAAGTTTAATCGTGTCCATACTGTATTATTGAACTTGCAAAAATACAAATTAGGAATGATTCAAACAATAATTGTTGATTTTATGGACAATAACATTGTGTCCGACCAAGGCCTCTGCCGTCTCTATAGCGGTTAACGTAACCCCGCACAGACCATGGATATTCACATTCTGACCCGTTAGGAACAGATTCTTAACTTTCGTAAAGACAGACATTTGCGAAAGTATCAAGTTATGGCTATCTTTCAAGAAGCCATAGTTGGAGCCTTCTTTGTTGCCATAATAGTCGCGAATAGTAAGCGGCGAAGAGGCAAAGATAAAGTCGATATTGTCACGGAAATTGGGATAAAGTCTTTCCAAGCGGTTGAGCACTTTCTCGGTCATGGCTTGTTTCCATTTTTCATAAGCCGTGCCGCGATGTCCGGTAAGCGTGTTTTCCCAAGGTTGCACCCATTTGTAATCCATTTCGGTTATGATGACCATCGTCTCCGCAAAGTTGCCTTGGTTTTCAACAGGAGGCGTGACGTACATCAGGCTTTGAGGCCAGTTGTCCGATTGTAAATTATTGGTAACCTTATAGTTATCAAGCCAATAATTCGCGTGATTGAGATAAGGAAACGCTTGGCCCTTGAACTTGATAAAAACCTTGAAACTTGAAATGGTTTCGGGTATTTCGGAAATACGGTTTTTGAAGGCTGTGGGGAAAGCGCAGTCATCCGCAAGTTGCAATAAAACATCAGGATGCACATCCGAGATGTAATTGTCCGCTTGATAAACGTTACCGTCTTTGGTGACTACACTTATAACCTGATGGTTCTCCACTTTGATGTTCACCACTTCGGCGTTGGCTATAACCTCACCACCAGCCTTTTCTATCTCCTCTTTCAAGGCCTCTGCCATTTGCTGGCTGCCACTCACAAATTGGAATGTGCCGTCCAAATGCAACACGCTGAGCAAAGCGTTCAGATAGGATGGCGTTGTGCCTTCCACTCCACCAAACAAAGGCCTTAAATAAGTCAGCAAACCTTTCAGTTTCGGATTTGTGATGTATTGGTCGATCAATTCGTTGAAAGGTCGGTTGAAATCCTCGCTGAATTGGGTGATGTCATCTGGTTTTGTCTCGTTCAGATAGAACAATTTCTCTTCTTTCGAAAGCGCATCAAGTCGGTCAAAATAGGCTTTGAGGTTGTCCTTTTCTTCGGGGAAAAACGAAGACAGATAAGCTATAATTTGATCCTTGCCTTTAGGCAAACGATAGGTCATCCCATCTTCAGCAACCGTAACCACATCGAAAGCGGTATCATCCGTTGGGCGAAGCGTTATTTGTTCTGTAACGCCAAGATAATCAAAGATTTTCTTTAGGTTACCGCCATCCGCAAAGCCGCCAAAGATATGCATCCCCGTGGAAAAACTCACGCCACGACGCTTGAAGGTCTGCAAGCCACCTCCGATGATGGCATTCTTTTCCAAGACGGTCACCTTGTAGCCTTCTTTGGTCAACAATGCGCCCGACACCAAGCCGCCCAGGCCACCACCGATAATTACACAGGTCTTCATTTCAGAAACGCTTGACAATCCATACTATTTTCACATTGCGGCACCGCTTCTCCTTTACGCAGGAAATGCAAGTTCTCGGGGATGTAACTCGTGTGTGCAGCAACCAAATATTTGTCCTCATCAGGTTCCATGGCATACACTTGCATTGTCCGGTGCACCAAGGCCATCGTCCAAGCCAGTTCACCGTAACCACTATTGTTCAGCAAGATACATTCGTGATGCATAGCATCGATTTCAGTGGCATGGGCGCGTATTTTCTTCACATTTCTACGACAGGAGCGCTCCACCTCATTGCCTTTGTAGATGTACTTGTAACGCACAAAGGGCAAAACATATTCGGTGTTTTCGAGCCGATTCCTAAGTTCGGAATAATGTTCGACATAATGCTTGTGGAACTGCGAAGTCAAGGCGCGGGCGTCGACAGCAGCCACCTCGTTGGCAGGCATCCGCTCCCCGATTTCGACATGCAGCCTGCCTTCACGCAGCACGAAGTCCTTCTTGGGCATCACATGATGCGCCCCGTGGATGAAGACGGGCAAAATATCGACATTCAAGGCTTGTGCCAACTGGAATGCGCCTTTATGGAAACGGATGATCTCACCCGTCTCAGAGCGGGTGCCTTCGGGGAAGACCACCACAGAATAGTCGCGTTCAACAAGTTTCTTCAGACGTTCCACATTCTTGTCGTAGCCGTCGGATACAGGATAAAACTCAGCGAAACGGATGATAATACCATAAATCGGGTTTTTCCAGACCCAGTCCGTGGTGAGCAGCACCACCTTGGGATGGAGCATCATCGTGCAAAGCAAGTCCAGATGCGACTGGTGGTTGGCGATGATGACAGCTGGTTTCTCAAAGGTTTCACCCACCTTGTTGTCGAGGCTAAACTTCACCCCAGGCAAAGCCTTCAAGGCCAAGCGCATGAAGCCAGCAATCATCTGGTGGTAACGGTAACGCTTCTTCTCCAAAGGGAGTACCAACAAGATATAGAGCAGCGTCAGCGGCGTGACGATGACAAAGGCAAAGATAAAGAACACCAACAAGGTTAAAGCAGTGTAAATCATTCGTTTGAGCGTCAACGGCACTTGGCGTAACTGTCCTTTTTTCTTGGTCAGCCAGCCAAAGATAAGCGGCGGAAGGTAACAGGCCATAAGCACCACCGTGGCCATACCGATGACAGCCACCTCGGCCAAGGAACGCATGGCAGGATGCTTGGCAAAAATCAATGCACCGATGCCGATGAACATCAGTATACCACTGAGAATGACACTGTTGCGGTAGTTTTTCAGCATCCGCTTGCCATAGGCGTATTCGTAGAGCAGACCTTCCGTGATATAGATGGTGTAGTCGTCGCCCTGACCGAAGATGAAGGTGGCCAAGATGATATTGACGATGTTAAACTTGATGTCGCCCAAATGCATGATGCCCAAGATCCATAGCCAGCCCACCGTCAGCGGCAGGAAGGCCATGATGGATAACTCCAGCCTACCAAACGAGAGACAGAGGAAGAAAAACACGACGATGCTACACACATAGAGGATGTAATCGAAGTCGTCGGACAAGGCTGTGACCAGATTATTGCCCACATCACTGATGCTGAATGCAAAATCTGAGCTGGGCAAGGCTTGACGCAACTGCTGTTTCAAAGGTTCTGATGCCGCCACTGGCACCCGCACGAAGTTGACCACCCGCGACAAGGTATCATGCTTCAAAGCATAGGTACCGCACAAGGCCATCAAAGGCTCCATCTCGTTTTCGCTCAACGGATGGTAGGCTTTCGTGATGCCATCGATGAAAGGCACAAAGGCGTCTTCTGTGAAGCCGGCCTTAGCCGCTTCGGTCTTCACTTGTCCGACCACATCGGGATGTCGTTGCCAGAAATCGTGCCACATCTCGAGCGACTGCTCTTGCCGCTGCAGCGAGGGCAACAGTCCGTCCAAACCTGAAACACTGTATTCGGTACTGTCAGGCATCATCGTTTTCAACGCCGCCATCAAAGCCTCGTTCTGTTGGATAGCCTCTTGGAAATCGGCGGCTTCCGAGACCACATAAATTAAATCTGTTTCCCCTTCTTTTTGCAGCGATTCACTCAATACCGCCAAGTCTTCCTGTTGCTGGAGGGTCATATAGTTGATGTTGTGCAGATCGGCGTCGAAAGCGGTCTCACGGCTGTAATAACCAAGTATCAAGGTAATGATTACTAATGGCCAGAAGGCGTATAATTTGACTTTGCGCCAAGTTTCAGAAGGGGCTTTGCCGTCGTCGACAAAGAGTTTCTTGGTCTTTTTCGGCACCACGGCAAACAAAGGCAAAAAGACCATCACGAAGAGAATGGTGCCCACCAGGGTCAAGGCGCCAAAGAGTCCCAAGTCGCGCATGGCTTCGGCTTTCACGAAGACGAGGCAAGCAAAGGCCGCCACGGTGGTGATGTTGCCGATGACCAAAGGTTGGATGACATCTTTCAACGCCTCGCGTTTGTTGGGTTCCTGCTTGATATGGTCGAGGTAATGCAACGGATAGTTGACCGCGATGCCCACGATGACTGAGCCGATGCCCACCACGATGATAGAGATGCTCGTTTTGAACAAGGCGATGACCGCCAAGGCGAAGATCCAACCGAAAAGCACGGAATTGCCCAACCAAATCAGGTTGCGCTTGCGTGCCATGGTGAACATCAATATGCCGAAAATTAGCACAAGTGCCAAGACGATGGAAAGATAACTGTCTTTCTTGGTCTGTTGTGCGTTGGTAACGGCTATAGTGGGTGCGCCTATAGCCGAAATCCGCACTTCAGGATGCTCAGCTTCGGTCTGCGCTATGACTTGATCCAACAAACTGACAATCTGAGCATTGCCTCTGGTGTCGCTACCCGAAAACGGAGAAGAGAAGAAGGCAAAGCCCTTGTCGCCGCGCTCATTGAAGAGGTATTCGTCCTCTACGCGATAGTTTTGTGTGGGGTTGAGGGTATTCAGCCGCTGTAAGGCGGGTGAATACAGGTTGAGCGGGTCTGCTTTCACACCATCCACCACAAAACTCACCGTAGGCATCGACAGCATCCGTTTGATGTTGCCCATGCATGTGGCTACATAGTCGGGTTCGGCCAACAGTGAATCCATGCGGCGATAGTCCTCTTGGGTAAGAAACAGCGGTGGATTCTCGCGGATGAAATCAATGGCGTCAAACACCTGGTTATCATCGACTTTGCATTGCATGTTACTGACCAACAAGGTGGTATCCGTAGCCTTCCAATTCGCTTCAAAGGCATCCATGGCATCCATCATGGCATCCATGGCTTCATTATTTGATACCTTGGTGGTATCGGCAGCGAAGATGACCGTGATTTGACCTTGGTCGCTGAGATCGTTATAGACCGAGGTGTAGCGTTCCTTCTCGGGGTCGGTTGGCAAAAAATCGGCGATGTTCTCCTTATAGTCCAGACGCAGTGCCGAAAACACGCACAAAGCCGTAATGACCAGCAGCAAGGCGATGGCCAGCGGCTTGTTTTTCGACAGGTAGTCGTAGATGGAAAGGAAGAACTTGTTCATGCTTCTTTCCTCCTCAACAGTTTATGTATCAAGCGTGAAGGCCAGCCGTAGACGATGGCAACCAAGCACAAAATGGTGTTTAGCACACTGATGCGGAAGAAGTCCCAAAACGGTCGGAAATGCGTGACGCGGTCTTCAGGATAGCATACATTGACCTTGATAGGCACTAAATCGATGCCACGCCAAGCGGAGAAGACCAGCAGCGACAGTTCGGCCTCGTAGCGTGCGCTAAAGATGTGGGGCAACTTCTGCAAAGGATAAAGCCGGTAGCCCGTCTGGGTGTCGGGCAGGTTGATGCCCGTTTGTATCTTGAACCAGAAGTTGGAAAACTTGTTGGCAAAGGTGTTGCCACCTGGCATGTTTTCTTGGTTGAGGTTGCGGCTGCCCACGATCAAAGCACCAGGATGTTGTTCCAAGGCCTCGACAAACAAAGGGATGTCTTCCGGAAAATGCTGTCCATCGCTATCGATTGTGAGGGCATAGTCAAAACCCATTTTTTGGGCTTTCTTGAAGCCCTGTTTGAGCGCATAGCCTTTGCCTCGGTTACGGCCGTAGTCGACCACGGTGATGCGGTCGCTGAACGAAGCCAGAATCTCTGCTGAGTTGTCGGTGCATCCGTCGTTGACCACAATGACATCGGTGCAATAGGCAAGTACCCGTTCCACTATGTCGCGCAGCGTGCCGCTGTTGTTGTAGGTCGGCATCACGGTGCAGACTTTCAGTTGCTGCATCTCGGTCCGTGTCGCTATGGCATCAGAGGGGTTCATAACTGAAAGTCAGCGACATTTTAGAATAGACGGAGGTCTCGTCAGCGATGACGAGTTGGGCTTTGCAACCGTTTTCGATTTCCGTAAAATTGGAGAACTCGAAGCGCACTTCTTTTCCCGCCTCGGGGACCAGCAAACTAAGGTATTTGATGTTCTTGGACGACTTCAGATAAAGCGGATGCCCCGTTTTCTGTTGCAACACTTCGCCAGCGGTCTTCAAAAGACAAGCCCCTGGTGTAATGGGATTGCCAGGAAAATGGGCTTGATACACGGGATGTGCGGGATTGCAGCACAACTGCGCAACGAAACCAGTTTCGGTTTCTTCAGTGGATTTTATGATGAAAAGGTCGTCCAAGAAGTCCATTATGCAACACGTGTTTGTTATTTAAACTTATCCTCCCCTATTGCCCCATTCAGCTTGATCTCCTCAAACCGAATCGAGGTGATATCACCGTTTGAGCCGTTAAACTCGACGCGACTGATGCCATTGGTTTTTTTGTCGAAACGAAACACCAGCTGGCTGAACATGCGCTTCATGTCACGGCGCTTAGGCGTCATCTCGGCCTTCCAATACGCGTCATCGTCAAAGAGGGCAATATCAAACACCGTAGCGTCAAACATCTTCTTGCCCGAGGCACTGCCCATAATAATGTCGACAATGCCTTGGTACATGCGGTTGGCATTGCCTTCCAAAGCCTCAGCTTTGCCGTCCGTCACCTTCACAATGCGATCGCCGTTGACGACCAAAGCAAAAGCATAAGGCTTGACATATTCCCAACGCATCTTGTCGGGCGCGACGAAAAACATCACGCCTTCCGAAACCGAAGGCTCGGCCAGCATGGGCGAGGTCTTCTCCTGCACAAAACGGCATTGCATCGACTGCATTGATGCCGCCGCCTGCGATAGCTGGCTCATTACTTCTTGGCTTTGGTTTTCAGAAAGCTGTGTTTGCGCGTATGTTGTCAAACCCATGACCGCCAACATTACTATCAAAAAGAATCTTTTCATCTCATTTCATGATTAGGAAACAACCAAGAACTACAAGAACCAGGCCAATCCAGCGCGAGAAGGGGATGCTCTCGCCAAAGACAAGCCAGGCGGCAATCATGCCGAACACGAAAGAGAGACTGGTCAAGGGATAGGCTTGACTAAACGGGAACTTCTTCAGGATATAGAGCCAAAGCACCGTGGCTACGCCAAAACTGATGCCACAGGCCAAAAACCAGAAGTTATTGAACACGGTCTTGAAATAGGCCCAAGTCCACTCGAACTTGCCCATTTTTGCCATGGCTAGTTTTAACAACACCTGTCCTCCAGAAAGGAAGAGTGTCTGCAATGAAACCAAACCTAGTATTTTCCACATAATCAAGCCTCCAATAGGGTTAATGAAACATTCTTTCCGTCGGAACGGTTGTATAATAAGATGCACTTGGGCTTTCTGTCGGTGACATCCGCCTTGTTCACAAACAACGAAGCTGGTATTTGACCCGCCTTGAGACATTGTGCCGCCACATAGAAGCCTAAGCCCGAGGCCGTGAAACTCTCGCCAAACAGGTGCTTGTATCGCAACAAAGGTGTGTCGCCAAAGAGGGTTCTTGTCTCCTCGACATAGGCTTGGTCATTCTCGTGGTTGCCACTGATGCCCGTGAGAATGAAGTCGACATCGGCGAGGCGCTTGCCTGCAGATTGCAACAAGCTGGCAACAGCATCCGTTAGGGCGTTCATGGTGGGCTGATGAAGCATGGTGAAACCAATAAGTTTGCATAAAGGTTGTATCTCTAGATTGCTTCCACCACACTTCGTTCGTGGCAGGCTCTGTTCCTCCTCGCAATGACGGGATAATACCACGGAAACCGCAGCTTCGCCGCACATTTCATTGTCTTGCCCCATCACACCGCCTTTCTTCAGGATGTGGTAGAAGGTCTCCGTCATCTCATCGTGGCCACCTACCAAAGCGGTCTGAATCTTGCCGAGTTGGAACTGCCACCAGGCATCCTGCAAAGCGCTGTCGAACGAAATACCCTTATGAGCGTATGTGACATTATAGCCATGGTTTTTCGTCTGGATGGCTACCAGAGAACTTATGGTGTTGTGAGTCGACTGCATGAAATAGGTCGGTTTCAACAGTTGCTCGCCTTCGGTAGACAAAGCATCCAAGAATAACTCTGTGTTTTCGATGCAGCCATAGCCCGTCCCCGTGATGATGGCATCGACGCACTCCAAAGCCGCTGCTTTCAACGCTTCTTTTGAGGTAGCCAAGGCTCGTTTCAGGATTTTGCCCATGCGCCGTGCCTCGATGGGCGACACATAGTCCTTGAAACTCGGGTCAATGGAGCGGGTAAACGGCGCTTCATATTCCATCGGGTTCTGCATCCACTCCTCGCTCAGCGGCTGTTGGATGGAGATTTGCTTGGCGGAGAGAACATAGCAGGTTGCTGAGCTTGTCGAAGCACCATCATTTAAAGTCGGCCCTTCGACAAGCTCAGAGGCCTTCGCATTTGACAACAGCAGCGACGAGTCATTCCCGCCAAAGCCAAAGGCATTGCACAGCACATGATTCAAGGCTTTTTTTGTTGGTTGCGCAACGGGCACGATGCCGTCTTCCATGGCTTGCGACCAGTTCAGGTTGACAGGTAAAAAGCCGTTTTGCAAAGCCAAGATGCAGAACACCGCTTCGATGGAGCCCGATGCACTGGTGGTATGCCCTGTGAATGGCTTAGTCGATGAGACAGGCGGCACGTTGTCGCCAAACAGCCGTTTCATCGCTTGGCTCTCGCTAGCGTCGTTATTGGGCGTACCCGTGCCATGCGCGTTGATGTAGTCGATTTCTGATAGCTGTAAACCAGCAAGTTCCAACGCCTCTTTCATGGCGCGATAGGCGCCTTCGCCATCGGGCGAAGAGGCGGTCTGATGAAAGGCATCACAGGCATTGCCATAGCCCGAAAGCAGGGCTTGTGCTTTCACGCCACGCCGTTGGGCACTGGCTTCCGACTCCAAGACGAGATAGGCCGCACCTTCGCCGAGATTCAGTCCATGACGGGTGGCGTCGAAAGGTCGGCAAGGTTCGGTGTCGAGAATCATCAGTGAGTTGAAGCCGTTGAGGTGGAACTTGGTGATGCATTCGCTACCACCTACCACGACGATGTCGGCCTCACCACAGCGTATCATATTGGCACCGAGGATGATGGCGTTAGCCGCTGAAGAACAAGCGGTGGACAGCGTCGTCGAGAAGGCAAATCGCCCAAAATGGTTGGCAGTCATCTCGGAACAGCTGCCGCAGTCGTGCACGGCGATGTATTCCTTATGTGCCTCGCCATGGATATAGTCGAGATAGAACTGCTCGCTCATATCCATGCCTCCCACCGTGGTGCCGGAGATGAAGCCCACCTTAGGCAGCATCTCCTGCGACAGTTGAGCCTCCTCCAGGGCTTCGCCAAGGGCCAACATGCCCATCAGCGCAGTGCGTGTGGTGACAGCATCCTGAGGGATACCTAGACGCTCGCGCATCTCGGCATCGGTCAGCTTCACCTCGCCGACAGGAAACTCTTTGTGTTCCGTCTTGAGGTACTGCAGCTGTCCCACGCCCGAGCGGTTGGCCAGCAAGGCTTCCAAAGTCTGCGACTTGCCCAAGCCAATCGCCGAAACGACACCCATGCCCGTGATCAGAATCGGCTTCATTGGATTTATTTGGTGCGGTTTTTGGCGATGTAATCAGCCATCACAGCCACCGACTTGAAGATTTCCTTGCCTTGTGACGGGTCTTTCAACTTGATACCGTAGTTCTTCTCCATCAGCACAATCAGCTCCAAAGCATCAATGGAGTCGAGGCCGAGACCTTCGCCAAATAGCGAGGCGTTCTCGTCGATGTCTTCCGGTTTCATGTCTTCAAGGTTCAGCGCCTCGATAATTTGTTGTTTCAGGGTGTAAATCAGTTCGTCCATAACGTGTATTTAAAGATTTAAAATGCAAAGATTTAAAAATTCAAGATTTGTTCAAAATGAATAGTTCTGCTTCAAAGTGGTTTTCGTCGGTGCAGTCGAGCCAGCCACCGAGAATGCTGGAGGTCATCGGATCGAGGAAGGCGTGCTGCAATTGTTGTGCCATGATTTGTGGGTCGTGTTCGGGCAAGACGATGAAGGAGGTCTCACCGAAATATTTGTTTCGGATGGCGATCTCGCCCGTCACGATGTTGGGCAAGGTATAAACGAATGCCGCCGGGCTGGGGAAGAAATTGTTGGGGTCTTGGATGGTGGCTTGATAAGCCATGTCTGCCTGCAAAGAGGCGCTGCGGTTGAAGAACACCACGGCACGGTCTTCACAAGGCTCAAAACGAGGTTTCCCCTCGGCCTGTAAAAGCAACTCTGAGGCCACAAAACCCAATTTGCTCAAGGTGTCCATCTTGAAGAACTTCGGGTAGTCGCCGATGTGAGTGCGGTACAGCTCGGTCAACAAAGTCGAACCCGTTTCTTTATGTGCCAATGCCTTACCATTGATCAACACCGTCTCCGGATTGATATAAACCTTCATCATGACGCACCTCCTTTCGCCATCAGCAGGGCTGCGTTGCAGCCACCGAAACCTGAGAGCAGCTTGATGAATGCCTGTTTCTCGGTGGGTTGGTTCTGGTTGGAAAGCAACAAAGGATGCGTGACCCCAATGGTTTCAAAACCCTTTGTAGCCAATATGTTGTTGTCGTCGATAGCTTGCATGGAAAGGATGGTCTCCAAGATGCCGGCCGCACCCATCGTGTGACCATAACAGCCTTTCAGTCCGTTCACTGGCACCTGTGATAACCCCGCCCTTTCGATGGCTACCGACTCCATCTCGTCGTTGTATAAAGTGGCGGTACCGTGTGCGTTGATGAAGGCTATCTGTTCGGGATGCATGTCGCCAAAGGCCACTTTCAAGGCCCTGTAACTACCTTCGCCTGTGCGTGACGGACCGCTGATATGGTTGGCATCGTTGCGGATGGCACCGCGACAGGCCACCCATTCGTTTTTGTCGACTTTGTCTTTTCGGGTATAGATGATGGTCGCGGCAGCATCGCCGAGGTTGAGTCCTGTCCGATTTGCATCGAAAGGCTTGCAAGGCTCCACCGACAAGGCTTTGAATGATTGGAAGCCCGAGACAATGAAGGCCGACTGCACATCGCAGCCTACCACAACTACATAATCGTATGTACCATTTTCCAAATTCCTCATGGCTTCAATCTGCGCACACACGCCAGAAATACAAGCGTTGGAAACCACAAGCGGGGTGTTGGGATTATGGAAATACTCCGTCATCTGACGGGCGGCAGCACCCAACAGCACCCTTTCCTTCGGAAAACCCGTCTCCCGCTTGTCCAAGAGAAATACATTGCCTTTGGTGGTGGAGAGGATGAACAACACTTTGTCCGAAGTTGGGTCGATATCGGTTTGATTTAACGCTTTCGTCGCCGAGAGGATGATCATCTTCTCGAAGAAAGTATAGGTTTTATGATTGGTGATTTCAGCAAAGGCTTGCTCCACCTTGTCTCTGTCCATCAGCGAGGCCACGAAAGGCTCGGGCAGGCCCCAAAGTCCATCGTAACGCTTCAGCATGGAACGGCCTACCTTCACCGCTGCATAGTTCTCAGTGGTGGTCATGCCCAAAGGCGAGAGGATATTATGTGCCAGGCTGACAATCATTCGTTTACCTCCCAGCGTTTTTTCCATTCCTCGTAAAAGTCGGGGCTGTTCAGCACCAACTGATGCGTGGTTCTGTCCATGAAGACCTGAACGGAATGGCCCGTCACCACGACCTCGTTGGTCTCGGTGTCGCGGATTTCGTAGTCAAAAACAATCTTTGCCGCCTCGCAAGGACGGTAGGTGATGGTGATTTCGGGTTTCATTCCGTAAATCATCACACGCTTATATTTGAAAGTCAGTTCGACGATAGGCTCAAAGTAGCCCTTGTCGTACATCATCAGATATTCCAAGCCGTATTTGTCGCCAAATGCCTCGCGGGCATCCTCGAAATAGATGGCGTAATGGCCATGCCACACCACGCCCATCGAGTCTACCTCGCTGAAGCGGATGTCAAAGGGTTTAGTTACCGATAATACTGTCTCTTTTCCCATGCTTTTCAGTCTTTTGAATCTATGTCCATCAAAGCAATCTTCATTTTGGCCTCGGCCAACACTTCTTCTCCACATTTGACAACGGCCTTCGCCAACGTGATCTGAAACAACTCCTCAAGCACTTCTATCGTAGTAACTATCTTCTCACCCACCTTAGGTGTGCGGAAGATATCAAAACTATTGACTGCGCCGATGACGCCGAGTTTCACTTTTTCACCCTTGTTTAGGTTGATGAAGCCCATGCGAGCGGCACAAGTCTGGGCCATATTTTCCATCAATCCCTCAGCGGAAAGGCGACCTTCGGCAACAAACACATTTTCCTCCCGTACTTCCAATTCGGTGGTAGTCAATACCATGTCGCATGACACCAACCTATCGATCATCACAAACGGTGGTCTTTGTGGAATCAGTTCCCTCATTGTTATGTCCTCAATCGCCCTCATTGCTTCCAAAAATCATAATAGTTGAACCATTGCGCGGGATAATGGCGCACGATGTCTTCAAGCTGGGTGGCGAAATGCTGTGCCAATTGACTCATCTGCTCGCGCTTATTGGCTTGTTTATTGCATTGTATTTCACGCACATAGGCATGATATTTCTTCATTCCTTCCTTCATCACGAAGACGGCCAACACAGGAACTTCTTTCTGCACCGCCGTGGCGAAAGCTCCCAAAGGAAAATGGGCTTTTTCGCCAAAAAAAAGACACTCAGCACTTTTCTGCGAACCAAAGATACGATCGGCGGGCATACTTACCATTTCGCCATTATCCAAAGCCGCATTGATGGCAAAAAGATGTGAGAGGTCTTCCTTCACCGCAATCATGTTCATGTTGTTTTGCGACAGCAGTCGCTCACGGTTTTCCATCACCGTTGCCGTCTCACCCGCAAATACCAATGCGTTGAATTTCTTGCTTTTAGGCTTCAATGAATAACCCGCAATCTCGTAATTACCCACATGGCTGCTTAACAAAAGAAAACCTTCAGGATGGGTTTCCAATTCGTCCATCAGCTCCTGACCTTCGGTGAAAAACTGATACTTTTTGCCTGCATACACCCCGAAACGGTCCAAGATGATTTGACCGAAACGGAAATGGTTGGCATACACCTTACAAAACGACTTCAAAGGGCTATAACCCATTCGCTCGCGGAAAAAACGATACATGGCCTGATAACCCTTTCTGTTGAAAAGCATATAGAAAGGCACCACCAAGGCCATCACGCCGTAGAGCAGCCATAAGGGCAGCACACGAAACATCGCGATCAGCGAGCGTTGCATCCACGGCTGTCCGTCCGTCTTGCCCGACCATTCGTTATGTTGCAAGGTGTCGGTCATCCTCGTTTTAGGCTATCTTCTTTTCGATGTAATCGCAGAAGTCGTTGAAGGTCTTCACCTTTGACATCTCTTCGGTCTTGATCTTGAAACCGAATTTCTTTTCGACGATGACCACGATGTCGACAAAATCGAGGCTGTCGATGCCGATGTCTTCTTTCAGACGGGCTTCCGGTTGGATCTTCTCTTCATCAATCTCAAGGTCTTCGATGAGGAATTCCCTGACTTTTGCTTCTATTTCTTGTCTGTCCATTTATGTTGAATTGTTGATTGTTGAATCGTTTAATTGTTGTGGGCGAACACACAGGTTCGCCCACTCCTAACTCCTCACTTTTTGCAAACCATAATGCTGTGGCCTTGGCCGAGGTTGTCGTGAATCGTCTCTACCTGCAGACCGGCTTTTTCGACCAATTGTTTCATATCGTCGGAATGATACATCTTGCTGTTGCCGTTGGCCATCGCGGTGAAATACAGGCTCGTCATGGTGAGGCAGAAAGCAGCTGGCTCGAAACGCTGACGGTCCCAGAAGGTCTCCATGATATACAGACGGCTGTTGTCATCCATGATCTTGGCGGCACGGCTCACGATGCTCACAATCTCGTCCTCCCCAAAGCAATCGAGAAACTGACTCATCCAGATGGCGTCGTAATGCTTGTTCGTGGGGAAGGCTTGTGAGGCATCCAAAAGGTTCATTCCATATCCGTCAATACGGTCAGCGCCTGGTTTGTCTGCCGTAGCTTGACGCATCATTTCCAGCTGTTGCGGCAGGTCCACAATAGTGACCTGAACCTCTTTGTTGTAGCCCACACACTGCAAGGCCCAGCGACCCGTGTTACCGCCCACATCGAGCAAGGTTTTAGGCTGATCGGCGAACACGATCTCCAATGCTTGTTGGAACGAGCTGTCACTGTAGAAATGATCGAAACCGAACCAGCTCTTCTGCACCTGAGGCGGCAGCTGTGAGAGGCCTTCATAAATTGTGGGCCACGGACCGAAGTGCTCTAGTCCAACAGGACGGCCTTCTTTCAGACTCTCCTCAAGACGGAACCATCCTTCATAATTCACATCGTGGTTGAACTCGGTATTTACATCCGTGGCGCGGTCGTTGATGAAGAACCAACCCGTCTTGCTCAACGTGTACTGGTCGGTGGCGGGGTCGATAAGCACCGTGCCGATGCAGAGACTTGCTTCGAGCATCACCTTGGCAGCATAGCCACTGATGCCTGCCTCTTCGGCCACTTCGGCTTCGGTCATGCCGTTGTCGCTGTTGCGCAATAGCTCCAAGATACCGAATTTCTTCATTAGACGGCTCACTTCAAACACGATGGGGCCCCAAGCAATCCATTCTGCCTTGGCCTGGGCTTCACGGGCAGTAAGATGTTCCTTACTATAAGCTTCTAATAAAGCAGGTGTAAGATGCATGTTTTTTTTCCTTGTTTGTTTGATTATTTCAGTTTAGCAATCCTCTTACCCAATTCTCCAAAGGTATCGTTGAAGGCACGGTCGGTCGAAGGGGCAGCACCGCCATCTATCTCATCTATATCAACAACCAATAAAGATTCGCCAGTTTTGGTATCCGTAACGGTCAATGTTCCCCAAACACGAATGCAAGGACCGGAAACCCAGCCCATAACATTAAAAAATTCATCTATTTTGGTCACATTGATGGTGATCTTGTACGTTGCCTCGGAGGCTTCCTTTACGATATTCAATTTAGAATTATTGTCGCTGAACTCCTCAACAAAACCATCGTATGCGATGACCGCCTTTTGAGCCAAATCATTGTATTTCTCAGTCAGAGGCATCCTGTCGTCGTAAGTGGCATCATCATTAAAAACCACTTCCAGAAGGACTGTTCCTTCTGCTGACTTGAAGAATTTCTTGTCTCCGCTAATCACTTTAAGCGGATTTCCTGCAATTGTGACCGTGGCAACTAAGGTCATGACTGCCATTAAGAATAAACGTTTCATAGGACTTGTGTTTTAATTGTTTAACTATTATGATTTTTTTATTACCAATGCAGAATTGGTCCCTCCAAAGCCAAAGGAATTGGAAAGGATAGTCTTGAGGTTTTTGTTGGTCGTCACATTGACGATGTTAAGACCTTCTGAGTATTCGTCGGGATGCTCGAAGTTGATGTTCGGAGCGATGAAGCCGCCTTGCATCATCAGGATACAGTAGACAATCTCGCTGGCACCAGCCATCCAACACTCGTGACCCGTCATCGATTTGGTGGAAGAGATAGGCGTTTGTGCTGCACCAAAGAGGCGTTTCAAAGCCAGAGCCTCAAACATGTCACCTTGCGGCGTGGAAGTGGCATGAGCATTCACATAGTCGATGTCGGCGACTGCAACGCCTGCTTCTTTCATAGCGCGTGTCATGGCTCGGAAGCAACCTTCTTCGCTGGGTTGTGAGATGTGGCTCTCACCGTTCGACGAGAAGCCATAGCCACACACCTCTGCCAAGATCGTAGCACCACGAGCCATGGCATGGTCGTAATCTTCCAGCACCAATGCCGCCGCGCCTCCGCTAGGCACAAGGCCGTCGCGGTCACAGTCGAACGGACGGGAGGCCTTGGAGGGTTCGTCGACACGGGTCGAGAAGGCGCTGATGCCATCGAAGCTACCCATGGAGAGATAGTTGGTCTCCTGGGCACCACCACACAACACCATGTCCTGTAAGCCGTTGCGGATGAGCAAGGCACCCAGTCCGATGGCATGTGAGCCGCTGGCGCAGGCTGCGCTGATGGTCATATTGATGCCTTTCAAGTGGAAAATGGTAGAGAGGTTCATCGTCACGGTGGAGTTCATCGACTGGAAGATGGCCGCCGAGCCCACCAAAGTGGTGTCTTTCTTCTCTAGGATGGTCTCATGAGAGTCGATGACAGATTTTGCCGATGAGTCGTTGCCGAAGAGCACGCCTACTTCGTTCGCAAGCAGATAGGCATCATCAACGCCTGCCTGTTCGAAGGCCTCCAAAGTAGCCATATAGGCATATTCGCCTTCCTCAGCCAGATACATGCGAAGCTTGCGGTCAAGTTTACCTTTCAACTGAGGCTTCTCTACGATGCCTGTCAATGGCGAACGGTAACCGTATTCGGTGCGCTCTGGTTGGATACCGATGCCTGAGCGGCCTTCGCGCAACGAAACGGCGACTTCTTCTTTGTTCTTTCCGAGGCACGACCAGATGCCCATGCCTGTAATAACGACTCTTCTCATGTATATAACCCTCCATTGATTGAGATGACTTGTCCCGTGATGTAAGCGGCATCATCAGAAGCCAAAAAACTTGTCAATGCGGCCACTTCTTCAGGTTTTCCAAAACGACCCAATGGGATGAGTTTCTTCAATTCCGCTTCATCGAGTTCCTTGGTCATATCAGTGGCGATGAAACCCGGAGCAATGGCATTGACGGTTACCTTACGGGCGGCCACTTCCTGTGCCAGAGCCTTGGTGGCACCGATGAGGGCGGCTTTGGCAGCAGAGTAGTTGGTTTGTCCTGGCAGGCCTTTTAGTCCCGACAGAGAAGCCATATTGATGATGCGGCCGTTGCGGTGGGTCATCATGTTCTTCAACAGACGGCGCGTGATGTAGAAGAAGCCGTTCAAGGTGGTGTCCAACACATGGCTCCATTGCTCTTCCTGCATGAATACCATAAGGTTGTCCTGACGGATGCCAGCATTGTTGACTAACACGGAGATATAATCGTCGGGGTGTTTCTCAGACCATGACTCTAAAGCCGTTTCGATGGCTTGTGGGTCAGCAACATTGAAAGGCAATATCTCACCCGTTCCACCAGCCTCTTGAACTTGTTTCAAAGTATCTTCGGCAGCCTCTTTATTGGATTGATAGTTGATGATGACGGAAAAACCGTCTTTGGCCAGTCGCAAAGCGATGGCTTTTCCTAAACCTCGTGAGGCACCTGTAATGAGGGCGTATTTCATTATTTCAATTTCAAGGGATTGGTTTTCAGATAATTCTCAACAGCGGCAATGTCCTTGTAGAACGGCGTGTCTTCAATGAAGAGCGGCACCATTTCGCGTATCTTGTCGTAGACCCTGCGTGAGGCTGGCGCTAACTTGTCGGCAATCTTGAGACAATCGGTGGCCTGCGCCAAGGCGATGTATTGGATGGCCATCACCTGGAAGCAGTTCTCCACCACTTGTTTGCAGAGCAGAGCGCTGTTGGTACCCATACTGACGATATCTTGGTTGTCATTGTTGTTCGGGATGCTATGCACGTAGTTGGGCATGGCCAACGTCTGGCATTCGGCTGTCGTCGAGGTGGCCGTAAACTGGCAGGCCTGCATGCCGTAGTTCAGTCCCAGCGTCCCCAGGTTGAGGAAAGGCGGCAAGATGCCGTTGATACGGTCGTGGAAGAGGTAGTTCAACTGACGCTCCGAGGTCATGGCGAGGCGCACCAAAGCGATTTTCACTTTGTCTTCTTCCAAGGAGATATAGTCGCCATGGAAGTTGCCACCGTGATAGACGTATTCCGACTCTGGGTCGACGATGGGGTTATCGCAGGCCGAGTTAAGCTCGTCCTCAAGGATTTGTCGGGTGTTCATCAAAGTGTCATAGATGGGACCCAAAATTTGGGGCGTGCAACGCAGCGAATAATAGGCCTGCACCTTATGTTCAAACACTTTTACATCGGCATGGCCATAGTCATAGAGCTCGTGGGCGCGTTTCTTGAGGCATTGTGAGCCTTCGGAGAGTTCGCGCATACGGCGGGCCATCACTTGTTGACCCTTGTGACGACGGCATTCATTTTCTTCTTTTGCCATGTAATCGTCAAAAGAAGCTGCGATTTCGTTCATCCAAACGGCGGCGAGAGTAGCCCAGTCGAGCAAAGTCTCGGCATGGAACTGATTGACCATGCTGATGCCCGTCATCACCGATGTGCCGTTGGTGATAGAGAGGCCTTCGCGGATGTGCATCTTGAGTGGTTCAAGGCCGTTCTCTTTCATCACTTCGGCAGTAGGTCTCCATTGGCCTTTGTAGTGAACCTCCCCTTCACCAATAAGGCAGAGAGCGATATGGGCCAGTTGTACCAAGTCGCCGCTGGCACCCACGCTGCCGTGCATGGGGATGAAAGGATATATCTCGTGGTTGATGAACTCAACAAGCAGCTTCACCACATCAGTATGGACGCCCGAGCGGCATTGCAGTACCGTACCTAAACGGGCGATCATCGCCGACTTCACATACACATCATCCAAGGGTTCGCCCGCTCCTGTGGAATGGCTACGGATGATATTGTATTGTAAATCTGTAAGATATTTGTCGTCAACGCGCCATTGTGCCATAGGGCCAAAACCCGTATTGATTCCATATATGACTTTGTCGGCAGCAAACTTTTCCAAAAAACGGTAGCACGCCTCTACACGATCCATCCAAGCGGGCGCAACTTTTATCTTTTCGCAAGAACACAACACTTTTTCGACTTCTTCGAGTGTGATTCTGTCATTCAGTGTAATCATAGCAGCGATAATACTCTTCTTTTTTTAATTAATGAAGTGCAAAAGTATAAAAAAATACAATGTCAGGGCAATCTTTTTCCTAAGAAGGGAACTTTTGGCTTGACGGATTGTTTTATTTCCTATCTTTGACCCCGAAAACAGACCTATTCTATGACTGAAACAAACAGCAAATGGTTGGTGGTCGTCAATCCCAAGGCCTCTGTTGGAAAGTCAGAAAAAGACTGGCCTATGATTAAGCAATTGCTTGTCAACGAGGGTATTGAATTTGATGATGTGCCGACCGAATATCCCCGACATGCCATTGAAATTGTCCGCAATGCCATTGTGGAAAAAGGCTATCGTAAGTTCATTTCGGTGGGTGGTGACGGCACTAATAATGAGGTAATTAACGGCATTTTCACACAAGATGTCGTGCCTACAAATGAAATCACCATGGCCGCCCTACCCATTGGGACAGGCAACGACTGGCGACGCACTTTCGACATCCCTTTGGATTATGATGAAGTCGTCAGAATTATCAAGGGAGGGTATACCTTCGCACACGACATCGGCAAGCTGACCTACTACAACGACGGCGACCCAAAAGTCCGATATTTCCTCAATGCTGCCGGAACGGGTTTGGATGAGATGGTGTGCAGCTCAACTAACCTCATGAAACAACAAGGTAAAGGTGGTACCATTCGCTATTTGATTAGCTTAGTCAAATGCATGTTGACCTATAAAATCACCCACATCCAAATTGAGATTGATGGTAAACAGGTTTTTGACGACGGCATTCTGAGTGTCTCCGTTGGTAACTGCCGTTTTAACGGCGGTGGCATGATGATGATGCCCAATGCCATCCCTGATGATGGCCTCTTCGATGTCACTGTCATCCGAAAAGTATCGATTTTCAAGTTTGCCGCCAACGTAAAAAACATCTACGATGGCTCTTTTATCAAGAAAATCAATGAGGTACAAACCTTCAGAGGTAAGACCATCCGCATCGTCTCCATCCCACCACACTCGCTGATGGTGGAAACCGAAGGCGAGAATCTCAATAACTCACCTTTTGATTTTGAAATCCTTCCGAAGGCCATCAATATGGTCATCCCCAAGGAACCCGTCAAAAAAGAGAAGAAAAAGAAGAAACGCTTCAAGAAAAAGTAAAACCCACCTAGTTAAACCCCATATTGAATATTGAATCTTGAATTTTGAATCTTTAAATCAAATATCATGGTAAACATCGATCAAATCAATTTTGAAAACAAGCGCGTGGTTATCCGCGTCGATTTCAATGTCCCGTTGGACGACAACTTCAACATTACTGACGACACCCGTATGCGTGCCGCTTTGCCAACCATCAACAAGGTCTTGAACGACAAAGGCATGGTTGTGTTGATGTCGCATCTTGGACGTCCGAAGAAAAATCCCGATCCAAAGTATTCTATCAAGCCGATTATCAAGCATTTGGAAGAACTGTTGGGTCGTCCCGTACAATTTGCCACCGACTGCATGAAAGCCGCCGACCAAGTGGCCACCATGAAACCCGGTGAAGTGCTCGTACTTGAAAATCTTCGTTTCTATGCCGAAGAGGAAGGCAAACCACGTGGCATTGAGAAAGGCGAGGAAGGCTACGATGACGCCAAGAAGGCTATCAAAGCCTCGCAAAAGGAATTCACCAAGACCTTGGCTGGTTATGGTGAATACTACATCAACGACGCTTTTGGCACCGCCCACCGCGCCCATGCTTCAACCGCTTTGATTGCTGACTACTTCGACGCTGATCACAAGATGTTCGGTTATCTGATGGGCAAGGAAGTGGCCGCTGTCAACAAGGTGATGAACGAGATCCAGCATCCTTTCACCGCCATCATGGGTGGCTCGAAGGTCTCCACGAAGATTGAAATCATCGAGAACCTGCTCACCAAGGTCAACAACCTCATCCTCTGCGGCGGCATGACCTACACCTTCAAGAAGGCCCTCGGCGGCAAGATTGGCAACTCCATCTGCGAAGACGACAAACTTGACCTCGCACTCGATATCCTTGCCAAGGCCAAGGAAAAGGGTGTCAACCTCGTTTTGGCTATCGACTGCGTGGTGGGTGACAAGTTCGGCAACGATGCCAACACTCAAATCGTTGACCCGATGAACATTCCTGAAGGCTGGGAAGGCATGGACATCGGTCCGAAGACCCGCGAACTCTTCGCTAATGTCATCAAAGGCTCAAAGACCATCCTTTGGAATGGTCCCTGCGGCGTGTTTGAGTTCGATACCTTTGCCAAGGGTTCCAAGGCTATTGCCGAAGCTATTGCGGCAGCTACCAAGGACGGTGCCTTCTCGCTTATCGGCGGTGGCGACTCCGTGGCTTGTATCAACAAGTTTGGCCTTGCCGACCAAGTTTCATACGTCTCCACTGGCGGCGGTGCACTGCTTGAAGCCATCGAAGGCAAGGAACTGCCTGGTATTGCAGCGATTAAGAAATGATTTTTTGGTTGTTGGCTCTTAGCCGTTAGCAATTAGCTATATAGCTGGTTAGCTAACGGCTAATTGCTAATAGCCAAAAGCCAAAAACAATCATCTTCAAGACTCCTTTTATGAAAAAACTCTATTTAACATTCGCCTTCATTCTTGCTATTGCGATCTCGTTGAACGCCCAATGGGTGAGCCCGGGTAATGGCACGACTTACACCATAGAAGACCTTGTGGAAGTGAGTAACGGCTGCGTCGTGTGGATTGATGGCAACCAGCAGTATAGAATCGAAAACGACATCACCATTTCGGCCAACGACAAACTTAACGTTAACCATTCCTTGTACTTTAACAACAACGTCACCTTGACCATCAAAGGCTCGATTGAGGCCATCAACACAGATACTTATTACTGGTTGGCTTTTTCTGGCAATTCAGGTGTGGGTAGTCGCATTCGTCTTGAGGATGCCACTGGCCCGTGCGTGTTCAGAAGATGCAATATTACAGAATTGGACGGCATTCAAATAATTGAAAGCGAAGCTGTTTTTACAGACTGCCATTTCCATACTTTCCGTTGCGAGCAACAAAGTGCGGCTGTCAATTGCATGAACTGCGACCCCGTGTTCACGAATTGCGAATTTGACAATAATAATGGTTCAGCCATCAGTTCGCCAGCCAACGGGCAAACCTCTCCACAAATCACTGACTGTCTGTTTTATTATAATGTGGGCACTAATCAACCTCATATAAACTTAGGACCTGGTTCCGAAGACAGCATCCGTATCGTGAACTGCACCATTCATTGGGGAGACAACATGGCGGGCGGCATTAGCATTTCCGACCTAATGGGAATCGGTGACACCAAAATCCTGTTGAAAAACAACAACATCAACCACAACCGTTACGGCTATAACCAACAGGGCTATCATCTCAGTTCGACCATTATCGGAAACACGTTTGACCAGAATAATCTCGAGAACAACCCCATGAATGGAGGCAGCGGTATCAGCATTTATGGCATGGACGAAAACAACAAGGCTTATATCCGCAATAATACCATTACCAAAAATCTGTGGGGTATTACTGTCATCAATGCTGCCGATGTCGACCTCGGTACCGAAGACGACTGGGGACATAATGTGATACACAACAACGGTCATCTTGCCAATTATGGGATGGACTACCTCTATTTCGACCTTTATAACAATTCCCCCTGCGATATCATGGCCGTCGGCAACTACTGGGGTACTATTGATGAGCAAGTGATAGAAGAACATATCACACACCAATACGACGACCCAAGTTTGGGGTTGGTCAACTATATTCCGTTTTCCACCGATGATGCAATCGAAGAAACTGAGATTGTAGCTTTTGATGTGTGGCCAAATCCTATTTTCAACGGTAGTTTCACCCTAACACTTGAAAAAGCCATGATTTCTAAGGTGGTGATTTTTAACGTCTATGGGCAAATCGTAAAAACACAACTCATTGATAATTTGATTAATACTATTAATGTTGAAGCATTGAAATCTGGTGTTTATTGTGTTGAAGTCAGGAATGCTAATGGTAAAACTGTAAAGAAATTTGTTGTAAAGTGACCCTTACAATTGTTGAAATATTAGAAAGACAGCTTCGGCTGTCTTTTTTTGTTTGAGTTTCTCTTTCATTATAAAAAATATTGTATCTTTGCAACCGAAAAACAGTTGCAAATGACAAAAAAAGACAAACTAATACAGAGATTATGCCAGTTGCCAAAAGATTTTACTTTCGCAGAATTGGAATCTGTTTTTTTGCGACTTGGTTTTGAAAAAGACGACAAAGGAAAAACATCTGGTTCAAGGGTTAGGTTCTATAATAAAGACAAACAGATGCAATACTTGGCACACAAACCTCATCCTTCAAGCATTGTCAAAGAAAAGGCACTGAAAGACATCGTAAATTATCTAACTGAAAACAAACTTATTTAAAATGGATACACTTAAATACAAAGGTTTCATTGGGAGTATTGAAGCGGAATTGGACGATAATACGCTTTACGGAAAAATACTCGGTTTAGACAAGGGTACATTGATCACCTACGAAGGTAAAACTCTTGCAGAACTGAAGGAAGACTTCATCAATGCAGTGGAAGACTATATTGCATTTTGTAAAGAAAAAGGAATTCCTTTGCATAAGTCATACACGGGTAGTTTCAATGTCAGAATTCCTGTTGAACTTCACGCCAAAGCAGCTGCATTAGCACAAGAAGAAGGCATCTCACTTAATGCATTTGTAAAACAAAGTATTTATCGGGCTGTAATGTAATTTGATAATCATGTCCAAAACCATCGTCAATATCATAGACAAAAGCAACCCATTACCCGCTTATTTATTCACTAAGGAGTATTACGAAGAAGGTGACGGGCTGTTGTTCATCTCTAACGAAGAGGAAGCCGACTGTATCCAACACTTGGCCCATCAACTTGAAGTCGACGACACACTTGTCAAACGTATCATCGTCAAACGGCATGAGGACAAGATGCTCTATGAATATATCTGTCGCACCATCAAAAGTGAGTTGAGTACCGATACACAGTATTACCTCAATCTGGCGGGCGGCAACCGTTATATGACTTTATCGGTGCAACATGTCTTCGAGGAGTTCAACACCTTGTTTTTCTACACGCAGACCCGTGAGAACTTGATTGTAAAGACCATCTTTGACCATAGCATCTATGATGACGATGATGAGGTTTTTCCTATTCAACATAGGATGACATTAAAAGAGTATTTCGGTCTTTATGGACTTGAAAGCGATGTGGACCAACCGCGTAAACAAGTGAAGGAAACCGCTTTTTCGCAACATCTGTTCACGATGTTCTCACAGAATATGTTCAGTCAAGGCGATTATCAGGTGATGACTACCCTACGCGAGAAATATCGCAACTGGAACTACCTTCGTATTTCAGAAGCTGAAAAACCGATCAAAGACCACATGACTGCCATCCCAACACTCAGTAAGTTTTTGAGTTACATCGGTTTTAAGCCCGAACGAGATAACTCGCTACAGAGTTATGAGATAGAATACCTCACAGGTGGTTGGTTTGAGGAATACGTCTATGCCCTTATCAAGCAGGTGCTTAAACCTGATGATATTGCCATGGGCGTACATATCTCCAACGGTATCATCAAGCACAACAATGAACTGGATGTGTGTTTCATGAAAGCGAACAAGCTGTTTGTCATCGAATGCAAGACAGGTGTGGCCAGCGAGAGCTATTTCAACGAGATTGTCTACAAGGTCTGCGCCTTGAAGGAAGTGCTGCTCGGTACTAGCAATTCTTATATCTTCTCGCTGAAGAAAGACATGAAAGGCAGCTGGAAGAAAACCGCGAAATATATGGGCATCACTTTCTGCGACTGGCTCAATTTGACTAAGCCTGACTTATTGAAAAACGTTTTGAAGTCAATGGACAAAATCGCTAAGGAAAACTGACCCATTTTTATCAACCTCTATTTTTGATTTCTGTCCGAAAAACAAGGCCCGGTTATCGTCAAAATGTCCGGCAGGGAAACCGAAACAAAGCGGATAGTCATACTCTGAAACTATTTCGGCTATCACTTTCTCAACGCTTTGGCCAAAGGGATCGGCATTGTCATGAATCTGCGTCAAACCTCCAACGACAAGGCCTTTCAGATGTTCCAATTTTCCAGCCCGTTTCAAGGCACGCATCATCCTGTCAATGTGGTAGATATATTCGTCCACTTCCTCTATGAAAAGGATTTTGTCCTCCAAATCAGGAAACGTATTGGAACCTATCATACCGTATAAAACTGACAAGTTGCCTCCTACAATCTCGCCTTCCATTTGTCCTATTCGGTTTTGTGGATGTGCTTGAAACTTGTATTGCAAAGGTTTACCTGTCAAAGCATCAAATAACGACTGTTTGGCTTCAAGTGTCTTGTTGGCAAAATAGAAAGGCATGGATGCGTGCAGACTGGGAACACCCAAACGACTCAGTTTTGAATGCAATACTGTGCCATCACTGAAACCTATGATCCATTTCGGATGCTCCAAAAAACGAGTGAAATCCAGTTTATCGATGATGCGGATGCTGCCGTATCCGCCACGTGCTATCCAAATGGCTGAAATAGTCTCATCATCAAGGTATTGCTGAAACACGGCTGCACGGAAATCATCATCACCGGCAAAGATATAATGTCCTGCAAAAAGCCTGTCGTCATAAACCGGAACAAAGCCATTTTCTTTTAGCCAATGGATGGCATAGTCCATTTCTTCAGGCTTGACCATTCGAGCAGGAGCGGTGATAGCTATTCTTGAGCCTTGTGTTAAGAACGGAATAAACATGTCTTTTTCTTTTATCACAAAACCGCATAATATTAGAGTTTTGCTCGTTTTGTAGGTTTTGTGATTCAATTACTCTTTTATAATTTCAGTTTCATCTAAGGCTTCACCATCGTATTTCACTTCCTTGCCGTGATCGTATGTGATGGTAAAGTATAACTCTCCCGTGTCAAGGTATTTCTTCCAATCACCGTGTTTCACACCGACAGCATAGCTTTGGATTTCACGTAGTTTGCCGTTTTCATAATAGAACAGATGTTGTCCGTCGGGATAACCGGCATTGTAAGTACCCCTAAAAGCCATCTTGTCGTTGTCGTAATAGGAAATCCACTCACCCACTTGCTTGTCATTGCGGTACTCACCTTGGGTGCGCATGTCACCGATTTGCTCGGTCCATTTGCCGTTTTTCATGCCATCAAAATAGGTACCTGTGACGATGACATTGCCTTTGGCATCATATTCCTTATAAGGTCCATTAGGCAAACTCTTATAGAACTGTTCCTCGATCTGCTTCTGACCATTGTCATAATACCATATCCATGGACCATCATGTTCACCTTCTTTATAATTTCCTAGCTCCTGAAGCTGTCCGTTATGATAATAGAACTTCCATTCACCTGAACGTAAGCCGTCAACGAAAAGACCTTCAGCACGTAAAGTACTGTCAGGATAAAACTCTTTGTATTCGCCACGACGTTTACCATCCGTATCCACGATACCTTCACCAACCAAAGCTCCTTTCTTATAGGTTTGTGACCGAACCACATTGCCTTCTTCGTCAAACTCGCGCCAAACACCTTCGCGCTTTCCGTCACGGAACGAAGCTTCACGCTTTACCTTACCGTCAGGATAGTATTCATGTTGCACAACAAGTGGTTTTTGGTCGCTTTCCAGAATTTGCTCCACATCATTTACATACTTTCTGATTTTCTTCAAGTTGCCCTTTTCATCGTATTCCTTATAGAATCCATCACGCAAACCATGACGATAGTAACATTCTGTATGTACACTCCAATCCTCATAAAAGGTCTTCCAGTAACCATGTTTTTTTCCTTCTCGGTCATATCGGTTCAAAGCCTCACGCGTCATGATGAAGCCTTTGCGGTAAGTTATGATCTCGCGCAATAATCCAGTAGTATCAAAGACTGGAGAAATACCTTCCTCCAAACCGTTTTTGTATGTAATGGTCTGAATCAAATGCCATTTTTTATCATATCTCCTTCCCTCACCCTGTTTCACGTCATTTACGTATGGCTCCACCAAAATATCATCTTTACCGTAGGTAAAGCGCGGACCGTTTTTCAAATCCTTTTGGTAATTGATCACCAATGTCGTGTCGCCAGCCTCTGAGAAGAAGACCCAAGTGCTATCCAACAGAAAATCCGTGCGCTTGCCGATAGATTTCAGCTGACCGCTCTCATAGTAGGTCTTCCAAAGTCCGTCAGGTTGGCCATTACGCAACGTTCCTTCACTTGCAATTTGTCCATTTGGATAGGTATAAGTCTGATACTCAGTCTGTGAGAAAGCCTCAAGACCAAGAAACAAACTTAATATGACCATCAAAACAATGCTTAATATCCGCTTCATTTCTTTGCTAAATTCGGGTCAAAATTAGACATTTTTGATGGAATAGCGATACCTCTTCCATCATTCACTGGAAAAATTGCCAGGAGTTATCAACACTCAAAATATCAATATTTCATTTTATAAATTTAAAAATTCAAATTAATGAAAGTTTGATATGGATGTTAATAAGCTTGTGAATTGGTTGAAAACTTTTCAATAGAGTTCTTGCATTAATGATTTTCAAATTGAGGTATCCTTTTTTGAAAAGAATAAAAGTTTCTTTTTCAGTCCGATTTATCCCTTTTCAATTATCCGTTGAAAAATGAAAAATTGGGTAAAATAGACCCCGTTTTTTTAAAATGATGTTGATTTTTGCGTTCGAATAAGTCGAAATATTGTTGATTAATCTCTTCCCTGTTTTTATTCCCCCGAATGAAAAAGTTATCAACAAATATTCTGTTGATAACTTATTATTTTATTGATAATCATTTTATTATTTCAAATTTGTTGATTTTTTCAGAGGGGGTAAGTCTTTCAGAAATAATATGATAGGGCAGTAGAGCGTAACGAAAATATGTAATTTTGCGAATCGAATTATCAACAGCAGAAAAAATGGAACACATCATCCCCATTGCAAGCGACCATGGCGGTTTTGAGATGAAGCAATATCTGATTGAAAAACTAACAGAGGCGGGTTATCAAGTCGATGATTATGGCACTTACACCCCCGATAGCGTCGACTATCCTGACATGATTCATCCTTTGGCGAATGCCATAGAATCTGGACAATATCCGTTAGGCATCATTCTTTGTGGCAGCGGCAACGGTGCCCAAATGACAGCCAACCATCACCACAATGTGCGTGCAGCCTTATGTTGGAATGTGGAACTGGCCAAACTGGCCCGTCAACATAATGATGCCAATATCCTTGCCTTGCCTGGTCGTTTCATTTCCAACGAATTGGCTTGGGAGATGGTGCAAGTTTTCCTCAACACTGACTTTGAAGGCGGTCGCCACGCGAGAAGAGTACAAAAAATTGAACCTATTGAGAATCATGACGATGAGTGAACCGAATACTTTATTCCAACAAGGCTGTGCAACAGCTTTCGATGAGGAGCATTGGCAGAAAATCAACTATAGCACAGGTTGTTTCGAGAGCAACTTTGCCAAAGGCAAGGTGAACTACCGCAACCTCGACTTGGAAAAACAACGCGCCTATACTTTACGCAACAAGTCACTATTGAGTTTGGAGAAACTTTTGGTTGATTTTGAGACCCATTTCACCGAAAACGGAGGCAAAGTACTTTGGGCGCGCAATGCTGATGATGCCTTGACCATGATTTTCGACCTTATCTGCAAAGAGAAAGCCAATGCCATCATGCGTTCCAACTCCATGGTGCTCGATGAAATAGAACTCAACGGATTCCTTGAACGAAAAAACATCCATGTGGTGGAGACTGAAGTTGGGCGTTTCATTCTTCATGAAGGCAAGCAGAAGTCCTATCATCCTCTGTCACCTTCCATCCACCTCTCTAAGGAAGAGAACAACGCTATTCTTACAGGTGCCTTCAAATTGAAACCTGACAGCACAGTCAAGCAGATGGTCAACTTTGTGCGTCATGAGGTGAGTGTTGAATCGAAAGATGTTCCGATTTGCATCACGGGTGCCAATTTCTTGCTTTCCGATGTTGGTGGCGTGGTGCTGACCGAAAATGAAGGCAATATCTTGAAATCCACTTCATCTGCCAGGATTCATATCGTGGTGGCAGGCATCGCCAAGGTGATTCCTACCATGGACGATCTGGCTGTGTTGTTGCCTCTGCTTTCCTTGCATTCTTCAGGACAAAGCATGGCAGCTTGCAATACCATCACCTTTGGTCCGGCCAAGACAGGCAAAGGCCCAGGACAGATGTATGTCATCCTGTTGGACAACAACCGCTCAGAGTTGCTTTCTCATGAGAAACAGCGTAAAGCCATGTCATGCATTCATTGTGGAGCTTGCGTAAGCGTTTGTCCTGTCTATAAGAACATCGGAGGTTATTCCTATGGCAGCAAGCACATCGGACCGGTAGGCGTAGTGATGACCCCTTTGATGGCAGGCATGGAAGAATACCATCATCTGAATGCCGCCTGTGCGCTATGCGGTAAGTGTGTCGACATCTGTCCCGTGAAAATTCCGTTGGATGACTTGATCATCGAAAACCGCCATCAGGCCATGACGGACAAACAAGGCAATGCCCGCTTTGATGCCTTGGTGAAGGCTATGGTCTGGCATTGCAAGTCACGCAAGAAGATGGACAGCCCGTTGTTTTTCAAGAAACTGGAAATGAAACGCCTGTTGGGACCGCTTTGGGGCGAAAGATCTTTACCTGAATTTGCCTCCAAGTCGTTCAGCCAACAGTGGCGGGAGAGGAATCTTTAAATAACTTATTTATTGCTTTCAATTATTTTCATCATCTCGGCAGGCGTTACTACGAAATCCACTTTCGTATAATGTTTCATATTGCCCGTTACGAGAAAGGAATCTTCTTTTGACAAAGCCACCTCGTAAAACACTATATCCTGTGGGTCGGGAAAGAACTCTTTTGAAGGTTTTCTTGTTGTTGAAACGCCATCTGATTTCAACATGTTGATGAAGTTTTCTATTTTTTCTTTTGGGAGTTGGAACTTCTCTCTGTTCAATACGCTTTTGTATTCTTCAAGTATTTCTTCACAATACAATGGCGTAATGTTTTTGTCGCTCAAACTTGCCAATACACCAACTGTCGGAGATTCAGGATTTTTTGTAATCATTCCTGAAACGACAACATTGGTATCAATGACAGCAAATATTTTGCTCATCACTTCTTCTCCCTTGCTAATCGGATCTCTTCATTGATTTCATCCAAGGTCATATCGGGAAATGCACCTTGTTCCGCCATTTTTCTGATTTCCCAAAATGCTCTACGGCCTTCCTCATGGATGGCATCTTTTTCAGAAATTTCGATTTCGAAAGGTATTTTGCGCTTGCGGATAACGGTACGAATAAAGATGTTGAAAGCAGTTGTTGCGCTCATGCCGAAATCCTCGCAGAGCGTATCAAACCGATTTTTTAAATCTGAATCCAAACGGATAGTATAAACTGATTGTGACATAATGATGATGTTTTGACTGCAAAAATACTGCAATTTTTGAATATTTGTATATTTTTATTCAAAAGATGGATAGAATAAGAGTATTTTTCTTGTTCCACTTTATTTGCAATAATTTCATGTTTCCTCCTTTTTTGCAGGCAAAGATAATACAACCTCCACAGATTTGTAAATGTTCGCATAAAAAAACCCCGCCACAAAAACTTGCGACGGGGAAAAATGCAATACTTATGAAAAAATACTCTTGTTTCTTTTTTATTCTTCTTCCTTCTGGCTCTCTTCGTACTCCTTGAGGAGGCGGTTCTGGACATCGGTAGGAACCTGCTGGTATTCAGCATACTTCATGGTGAAGGTTCCACGGCCCGAGGTCAGTGAGCTCAATGAGGTCGAATAGCGGTCCA
>JAEEGJ010005171.1_pt1 | contig 41894 bp, 31 predicted proteins | sample 8958761 | NCBI WGS metagenome assembly JAEEGJ01 (sample SAMN16246546, study PRJNA631951) | gut metagenome | biome: gut microbiome; feature: rumen; material: RS-attached | host: Bos | place: Iran: Karaj | collected 2018-10 | reverse complement strand
ACGGTTAGCAACACCCTGAGCATCAAGAGTCCCTCTGATGATGTGGTAACGCACACCAGGGAGATCCTTAACACGTCCGCCTCTGATGAGAACAACGCTGTGCTCCTGAAGGTTATGACCAATACCTGGGATGTAAGAAGTAACTTCGTAACCGTTTGTGAGCTTAACTCTGGCAATCTTTCTCATAGCTGAGTTAGGCTTCTTAGGTGTAGCAGTTCTTACAGCAGTGCAAACGCCTCTCTTCTGAGGTGAGCTCTGATTGATCTGTGTCTTCTTCTTTGCATTGTAACCCTTCTGGAGAGCAGGAGCTGTAGACTTTGTCTCAAGATCCTTTCTACCCTTACGAACGAGCTGGTTAAATGTAGGCATATTTTTCCTCCTTTTCATTATAATAATGCGCCGCTTCCTTCAAAAGGGTATAAAATCAGCGCACTGAAATATTATAACCCAAAAAAAGCGGCTTGTCAAGGGTATACCTCAAAAAGCCGTCTTTTTTGTCATTTTTTCCATTAATAGCGTTGATTTAGCCGTGGATACTTAGCTATTTTTTCAGCCACGCCTGCATATCAGAAGCCTTTCCACCGCTTGAAAGGTATGCGTAGAATGAAAGCACTTTTGAAGCGTCAACTGCGTCGTTAACTCCGTTTCCATCGATATCAGCGACCTTAACCTGCTCCTTGCTAAACTTACTGTTTTTTCCTGAAGACAATGCAGCATACTCCGAAAGGATAAGGCTAGCATCCACAGCGTCAACAAGTCCGTTGTGGTTTACATCGCCCAATATCCAGCCATCTGGCATATCAGAAAATTTTTCTGACGTAGTGGTAGTTGTCGTCTGAGGAACTTTAGTTGTAGTCGTAGTAGTCGTTTTTGCAGTAGTTGTAGTCGTTGTTTTCACCGCAGTTGTGGTGGTTGAGGTAGTAGTAACTGGCCTGAGCACTCTCACATCAAAGCTTACTGAATCCCATTGTTCGCCATCACGGTATGTAAGTTTCACATAATAGAAACCTGGACTCGTTGCGTCAAAATTTGTCTCCAGCTGAACCTTCTTATCGGTCATAGCAACAACCTCAGAAACTCTGCTGCCATCATCAGTAACATTGCCTATCCTTACCTTTCCATCGCTGATATCGAGCTGCTCACCGTAGGCATAAATGGTTTTGCTCGGCTCTGCTTCAATCTCAATAAACAGCTGAGGCGGCTTTGGAGCTGTTGTTGTGGTGGTCGTCGTAGTCGTTTTTGCAGTAGTTGTGGACGTTGTACGTTTTGTTGTAGTCGAAGTTGTAGTTGTTGTACGTTTTGTTGTAGCTGTAGTGGTAGTTGTTGTACGTTTTGTTGTAGTTGTAGTGGTAGTTGTTGTACGTTTTGTTGTAGTTGTAGTGGTAGTTGTTGTACGTTTTGTTGTAGTTGTAGTGGTAGTTGTTGTACGTTTTGTTGTAGTTGTAGTGGTTGAGGTAGTAGTAACTGGCCTTAGTACTCTCACATCAAAGCTTACTGAGTCCCATTGATTACCGTCACGATATGTGAGCTTCACATAATAGAAACCAGGACTTGTAGCGTCAAAATTTGTCTCCAACTGAACTCTTCTGTCATTCATCGGAACTGTTTCTGAAACCCTCTTGCCATCGCTCTCAATACGTCCTATAACTACAGTTCCACCACTGAGATTGAGCTGCTCACCATAAGCGTATTCTTTCTTATCAGGCATTTTATCTACCTCGATAAATGGCTTCGGTGCCTGAGTATTCGTTACTACGGCAGTAGTTGTGGTTGTGGTAGTGGTAGTGGTGGTCGTCGTTGTAGTCACAGTTGTTATCGGCGATGTTACCTCCACGTCGAGCTCTGCAGAAGCCGCAGAACCTTTATAATTAAAAGTAAATCTCAGCCTGTACTTTCCAGGACGCATACTGTCAAAGCCGTTCCTGTCAAGCTGTATACCATAGCTCGCGAAATCGGTATTTCCCATTCCGATCTCTCCAAACTCGAAGGTTTTTGACGAGCCGTCGCTATAACGCTCCGTATATGATCGTTTAAGCCTTCCGCCATTAAGATTGAGCTGCTCACCCATAGTATACACTGTCTTGTATGGCTTTAGGACTATTTCGAGTCCTGCGATAATACTTACAACATAAGGCGCAGTGGTTGTTGTAGTCGTTGTGGTTGTGGTTGTTGTAGTCGTTGTGGTTGTTGTAGTAGAAACCGGAGCTTTTACCTCTACATCAAGCTCTGCATAAGCTACAGAGCCCATATAATTATAACTGAATTTAAGCCTGTACTTTCCAGGACGCATACTGTCAAAGCCGTTCCTGTCAAGCTGTATACCATAGCTCGCGAAATCGGTATTTCCCATTCCAATCTCTTCAAGCTCGAAGGTTTTTGACGAGCCGTCGCTGTAATGCTCTGTATATGAGCGTTTAAGTCTTCCGCCATTAAGATTAAGCTGCTCGCCCATATTGTATTCGGTTTTGTATGGCTTTAGAACTATGTCAAGCCCTGCGCTAACACTTACAACATAAGCAGCAGTAGTTGTTGTGGTGGTGGTAGTGGTGGTGATGACTGACTGCCTTGTCGTGGTCTGAACAGATAACGGGCCTAAAGTCTGGAATCTGTAGCCGCATTCTTTGGCAAAACTTTGAGCCTTTGAACCGTTGTAACCACAGATAACTCCATTAAAGTAATAATTCGTATCATACTGCGAACCGCTGCTGCTTATAGTTTCTTTTCCACCTTTTATCTCGGTATCCACACCAAAGATATTGACTGCCTGTAATGAGGAGCAATTCTTAAAAGCTCCCTTACCAAGGAATTCAACACTTGAAGGTACATCCACTGAACGAAGTGATGTACAGTTCGAGAAAGCTATTCTGCCAACATATTTTGCGTTTGATGGTATATTCACTTTGGAGAGCATGCTCATATTTGCAAAAGCACATGGAGCTACCGTTGTTACCCCATCAGCAATACTTACCTCAGTTATATGGCTTCGGTCCGAATTCCATGGAGCAGCTGCTATCGTGTCAAATTCATACATTTCGCCGCTTCCCGTAATGATAAGCTTATTTCCTTGTATCTCCCAGTGAACATTATCTCCACATTTTCCCGAGGTTTCAGATGTTGCAGCAACATTCTGCGAAAGTCCAATATCTGTTATCTTAGTACCAGAAACTGAGACAGAGTGATCGGTAAACATCGAGAAGCTCATAACTGCCGACAATAAAGCGGCTACTATCTTTTTCATGCCCTATTCTCCAATCCAATATTTGTATCTTTCTATCTGATTTCTCAGACGTTTATTTTTTAATAAACTCCGATAACGTCACTTTCTGTCCATTTCCTGACGATACATACGCATAGTACGAGAGGATTTTTGAAGCGTCAACTGCGTCAATGTAACTGTTATTATCTACATTTGCCGCTTTTTTCTGCTTATCATTGAAGCTTCCATTTAAATTCGATGATACTTTAGCATATTCTGAAAGGACCATGCTCGCGTCAACTGCATCGATATAATTATCGCCGTTGACATCTCCAAGGCTGTAGTCCTTGTCATGCGGTGCAGTGGTTGTTGTAGTTGTGGTCGTTGCCGGAGTCGTTGTTGTTTTGAATGATGTTGTCGTAGTAGTTGTTGTCGTAGTAGTTGTTGTCGATGTGGTTGTTTTGGATGTTGTTGATGTAGTTGTTTTGGATGTTGTTGTCGTAGTTGTAGTGGGCATTGTTGTAGTTTCATTCTGCAACGAGCCTATTGTCTGGAATTTTATATTATTATTACTTGCATAGCTCTGAGCCTTTGAACCATTTACGCCATATATGGTTCCGCTGAATGAATAATTCGGGTCATACTGCGAGCCTTTACTGCTTATGGTCTCTTTTCCTCCTTTTATCTCCGTATTGCTGCCATATATAGTCACTGACTGCAATGATGAACAGCTCCTGAAAGCACCCTGTCCAATAAATTCAACTCTTGCAGGTATCTCAACAGAAGAAAGGGCGGTGCAACTTGTAAAAGCCAGTCTTCCGATATACGTTGCTGTAGATGGAATAGTCACTTTAATAAGTTTGTTCATCATGCCAAATCCGCAAGGCGTTACAGTAGTCACTCCCTCTCCAATCTCTACCTCAGTTATAATAGTTCGCTGAGAATACCACGGAGCTGCAGCCAAAGTATCAAAAACATTCATCTCCCCACTTCCTGTAATGACAAGCTTTGTTCCTTGAAGCTCCCAGTAAACATTATCTCCACATTTTCCAGATGTCTCCCCTGCGTCAACTGTCTCTGCAAATCCGATATCAAAATTGCTCGTACCCACCGCCGTAACAGGCAAAGCCGTCAGCAACGATACTCCAACAGCAGCCGATATCATAGCAGATATTATTTTTTTCATTTGTATTCCTCCTTTTCAGGCCATTGCTGCCTCCCCAAGCGGCAATAACCAAAATATACTCACCTTTTTCTCGGTACGAAAAGCATAATGAGAGGATATATTTCCAGACGGCCAAGGAGCATATCAAAGCAGAGTACTACCTTTGAAAAGGAATTAAGTCCACCAAGATTACCCGCAGGGCCAAATCTTCCCACACCGAAACCTATATTGTTCATACAGGTTATTACAGCCGATGTGGATTCCTCAATTGAAAATCCGTTAAGAGTAACCAAAAGCACTGAGACACACATCAGCATTAGGAAAAGTATGAGATAGTTGCTTACTCCGCGCACCACGTCCTTTTCGACAGGTTTTCCGTCCATTTTGACAGTTGATACAGCACGCGGATTGGTAATATATTTGAGTTCTTTTATACCCGTCTTTATGAGTATTATTATTCTTGAAACCTTCATTCCTCCACCAGTTGAGCCTGCACATGAGCCCACAAACATAAGCATGAGTAGCAAAGTCTGCGAGAAAACAGGCCATTTCGCCGTATCTGTAGTAGAAAAGCCTGCTGAAGTAATTGTCGAAGCTACCATAAAGAAAGTATGTCTAAGAGTATCCCCAACTCCATCATAGAGCTTGTGTACATTAATAGCAATTATCACCGTAGCTGCGATAATAACGCCAAAATACGTCCTTACTTCCTCGTTTTTATATGCAAGTGAGAACTTCTTTATGATAAGATAGTAATATAGGTTGAAATTAACACCGAAAAGGATTATAAATGTCGCAACCACCATTTCGATGTAAACGCTGTTGTAATGACCTATGCTGTTCCCCCACATGGAGAAGCCGCCCGTACCCGCTGAAGAACAAGAGTGTACTATCGCATCATAAAGCGGCATACCACCAAGCATGAGCAGTATAGCTTCTGATATGGTAAGAGTTATATAAATACCATATAGTATTCTTGCAGAAAAGCGTGATTTTGAAACAAGTCTGCCCACCTTTGGGCCCGCACACTCGGCACGCATCATGTGCATAGTTCTCGAATCATTGCTAGACATAATGGCAAGCACAAACATGAGGACACCCATACCTCCAAGCCAATGGGTAAAGGCTCTCCAGAAAAGACATGAGCGAGTCATGGCTTCAACATCAGAAAGTATAGATGCACCAGTTGTGGTAAATCCAGAAACCGTCTCAAAAAGAGCACTGGGATAGTCTTTTATCTCCCCTGAAATAACGAAAGGCAAAGCACCTATGCAGGACATGGTCACCCATGATGCAGCAACGCTCACAAATCCCTCCATTGAGTATACTGCGTTATTCTTCGGCTTTGATAAAGTAAAACCAAAGCCTATCGCCATCGTTATAAGAAAGGGTATACCGAACGAAGCGATAACATGTTTTTCCCCGTAAATAAACCCTACGATTATGGGCAGGAGCATAAAGAGTCCTACGACCTTCAATATCTGCCCCATAACATAAGATATCATTCTGTAATTCATATGATGTTAAACGCGCTCCTCAATCAAAAATATTGCTAAGATCGTGCATTCCCTTTGTGGTAGTCACGACAACAACGCTGTCATTGAGCATAAGACAGTCATCACCCTTAGGTATGATGAGATCGTTGCCTCTTACAATACTTGCGATAAGGATACCACTTCTGAGTTTAAGCTTTTTCAGCGGTACCTCAACATATTCCTTTTTGTCACGGACTACGAATTCAATTGCCTCAAGTCTGTCATTCACCAGTCTGTAAAGCGTAGTTACGTTGTTTCCAAGAGAATTCTGCTTCGCGCGAACGTACTGCAATATCTGATTAACAGTGATAGTCTTTGGTGAAATGATACTATCAAGGTTAAGGGTGTCAGAAAGCTGCATGAGAGACATCCTGTTTACCTTGGTTACTACCTTTTCAACTCCGTTGTTCTTGGCAAGGAGAGAAAGAAGTATATTCTCCTCGTCAATACCAGTAAGAGTAACAACTGCGTCAGCGTCGTAAACGCGTTCCTCCTCGAGAATATCATGATCCGTACCATCAGCGCATGATATGTCCACTTTGTTGAGCCTGTCGGAGAGCTCTAGACAACGATCACGATCTATCTCGATGATCTTGACCTTTACGCCCATTTCTATAAGCTGCTGTGCAAGATGATAAGCCACACGTCCGCCACCGATAAGCACAGCTCTTTTTACACGCTTTTCGCGGTATGCCGCGCTTATGCTCTTGAAGAACTTAACCATATTGCTGTGCGATGCTGTCATGTGTATCTTGTCTCCAGCACGGAGCACGAAATTACCATTAGGTATAGTGAGCTCCTCTCCACGCTGAACAGCACAGATGAGCACATCCAGCCTCAATCTGCGTGAAAGCTGACTTAGAGATACTCCGTCAAGGATACTGCCGCTGGTTATGCGTATCTCGGCAAGATCAACTCTTCCTTTTGCGAAGGACTCTATATTTATTGCCTCGGGATATCGAAGCACTTTTGCTATTTCGTTGGCGGCGTTGTAATCTGGATTTACCATCATGCTGATACCAAGCTCCTCACGCATGAATACCAACTGCTTGTCAAATTCAGGGCTGCGTACACGGGCGATACAGTGACGAACTCCCATTTTCTTTGCGATAAGACAAGTAAGGATATTAACCTCATCCGAAGTAGTAACTGCTATCATGATATTCGCCTTGGAAACATTGGCTTCTTCAAGTATCTCAGTCTGAAGGCAGTTACCAACTATACCCATGACATCAAAATCATTTGAAGCAGCTTCAACAAGGGGTTCTTTCTTATCTATAATGGTAATATTGTGTTCACTGCTGAGCACTTCGGCCAGTGAAGAGCCGACCTTTCCGCAGCCTACGATTATAATATCCATAGTTCCTCCGTAACAGAATGTATATAAAACTGATATGATTACAAAAGCCATAAATAAGGGCAACGACAGAAACAATTACCCAGTTTATAATAATTATAATCCTGTCAATGATTTTTGTCAATAGAATGAGTGTTAAGAAACAGTGAATTATCCCTGTTTTCCGCATCAAATCACTGAGCCTTATACTGCTCCTCAAGCCATTTTATCATGGTATCGAAGCCCTCCTGGTTATTTTCAAACTCCTCCTCGTGCTCTATTTCTGCTTTCATAGAGCAAAGCCTGCCGTGCCAGGTCATGCATTTTAGTTTCTCACCGTTGCATATTTTATATGCGAAATCACCCTTGCTGCCCGAAAAGTCGTTGCCACTCTCAAAATAATAAAACTTTGGTATCTCAAATATCTCAGAAACACTCATTCTATGAAGCTCCTTTCAAAATAATCAATCGCCATGTCAAGACTTTCATATACCGCCGAGAGCTTTGGTTCAAGTTCCTTATCCGGCTGAGTCATATCTGGAATCATTATGGCGTGACAGCCTGCCGCATGTGCAGCGGTTATACCGTTGGGCGAATCCTCAAAAGCTACACACACCTGCGGTGGCAAACCGAGCTCCTTTGCAGCTGTCAGATAGATATCAGGATCCGGCTTACCATTTGTTATCATATCTCCACAAACCATAGCTGAGAAATAGTCATAAGCTCCTATAATGTTAAGGTACTCAACTGTCCTGTTGCTTGGAGTAGCCGTAGCAACTGCCATTTTTATCCCCTTATCGCGGAGATAATTCAGCAGAGTGAAAAGTCCCTTTTTTACCTCTATACCATTCTCTTTTATGTAATCCCTCATGAGTTCAGTACGGTGAGCGCGGATATCCTCAGTGGGACAATCATCGCCCAGGAAACTCTTTATCTTAGGAATTGAATACTTTCTCGCCATGCTGCGTATAGCGTAAACATGCTCAGGCTTCATATCATAGCCGTAGTCTTTTGCAGCTAGCATCCAGAATTTGAGATAGAGCTTTTCGGTGTCTATCATAAGACCGTCCATATCAAAAATAGCGCCTTTTAACATTATTTGCTCCTTGTTATATATTATTGCTCAGTCACAGTCTGCTTCCAAATGTATATCTGAAAAATCACGAGCAAGGAAGTCCTGCTTTTTCATTATCCAGAACAGCGACCACACGCATCCCACATTGTAACTTAGTTGCAGAAAAAGCATCTCGTCTTTCCCGATATACGGTATATTAACGCCTCTTGGTACTCCAAGAAGCTTACTGCCATAATCCGTAAACTCAAAGTCATTACGTGCATCAAGTTCACAAAATCCATCGATACTTAGCAAATCCTCGCGTCTGTACTCCGTAAAATCAGAAAAGGATACCATCGCCTCAGGGCATATATCATCAAATCTACCGTTATCTTCATCGTCAACGTACTCAAAATAAGTCAGTGGCAGCTCTGTACGCCTGAGAGTTGAAATATCGCCATCCCACCATATTATCTTGCTTGTATGAGCTAGTTCGGGTTCGTAAGTACGGACAAATATATACTTTTTTTCTGGATTGAATATATTATCGCCCATTTCTCCGCTCCAGAAAAGATAGAGCATACCTGTTTTCGGGAATATACCGTCTGTATCCGCACCACTTTCCGCAAGCTCATATAGATTTATCTGCATAACAAGATGCATAGCTGTTTTTGGGTATAACTTGGCTTCTTCAGGCTTTTGCCCCTTCCTTCGGAAAGAAAAGCTCGTCATGGTCGGATACTCTATATCTGGCGGAAGATCCGGCAAACCACCTATCTTGCTTGTTCCCACAGGTATGCCGTCATCTGGAGTATGCTTTTTGCACAGATAAATTGCATTATGCCTGAATTTCTTCATGTGCTCACCTATCTCTGGAGCGACCTCACAAAGTGCCTTTTCAATTTGCATAGGCATGTCCATATCACATTCTTCGCTTAGCCTCTTGTAAGCTTCCATAAACCGTTCCTGTATCTCATCGAACCTATCTGACACTTTCTCTGTCTCCTGTTCACCAATAGGAGCAGTGACAGTTTCTGTAGCTGTTTTCTGCACAGATTCTATCTTTTCCACAACATGAATTCCCGTTTGTACAGATGATTCTGTAGAAGACTTTAATTCGTGTTTATTCCTTGACCATTCTTTCTCTGCGTCTTTCTTCAGGTCCTCAAGTACATCTCCTATCATAAATTGCCTTTTTATTTTCCTGAGGTCATCAATATTCTCGTTATATAACTTCGCATACTCTTCCCTATAGCCAAACAGAACTGTCCTGTCAAATTCTAATATTTTTTTGCATATGTCAATTACGTCTGTCATACTCATATCATTTATCTGATATATAATCTGATATATCGTCACAAAATTAACATTCACCCTGTCGGCACTGCCATTCTCCTGAGCAAACACCCAAAAAAGTTCATTATACGGAAGAAGTACCGACTTTTTCCCGTTGCGAACTATGGCATACTTACTGCCAAATCTGCACCCGTCAACAAAACGTCCGGCATCAACATCAGCTTTAACCTCAGAATACTTCAAACCTCTAACTATTGCCTCTTTTTCCAGTATTTTATCAGCACTGTTTGTCAAAGCATCGAACATTTTATCAAAAATCATTGTATTTCTCTCCATAATAGTTGATACATCATATAATTCATATTGCATAACAGATAAATCTGTATCTTAAAATATTACAGCATACGTTATGGCATGAGGTACTCAAACATATACTAATAACTACTTCTAAGCAAGTAAGGGCGGAAGGATTCCGCCCTGACTTCATTATATAAATATACTCATTACCAGTTTATCATCCAGTTGTACATTCCCTCGTACTGACGTGCAGAGCTGTTCCATGAGAAGTCCTGTCCCATAGCTCTCTGCACCATTTTATCCCACTGCTTACGATGATTGAAAAATACATTTTTGGAGTAGTTTATAACGTTCAACATCTCGTCGCCGTTAAAGTTTGCGAAGGAGAAGCCGTTTCCAGTACCGTCAAACTCGTTGTATGGTTGTACAGTATCCTTGAGTCCGCCTGTTTCACGTACTATAGGAAGAGTACCATACCTTAAGGCTATGAGCTGAGTAAGTCCACATGGCTCAAACAGCGATGGCATAAGGATAGTATCCGCTGAAGCATAGACCTTATGTGCAAGTTCATCATCATAAAGAATATTCGCTGACACTCTCTCTGGATACTTCCACTGATAGTGTCTGAACATATTCTCATACTTCGGATCACCCGTACCTATAACTACAAACTGCGTATTTTCATCGCAAATACGCTCCATTGCATAATTGACAAGGTCAAGACCTTTCTGGTCAGTAAGACGTGATATTATAGCTATCATGTACTTGCTCTTATCAACGGGAAGCCCTAGCTGTTCCTGTAATTTCTGCTTGTTCTCGGCTTTTTTCGCCTTGACGCTCTTGGAGTCGAACTTAACGAATATCTTATCGTCATTTGCAGGATCAAATACCTTATAATCTATTCCATTGAGTATTCCCCTCAGTGAAGCCGAACGAGCACGTAGAAGTCCGTCAAGCTGCTCACCGTAGAAAGGATACTTTATCTCCTCCGAATATGTTTCGGAAACCGTGGTTATATAGTCGGCATAAACCAGACCACCCTTAAGCATATTGGCGTCCTGATTGAACTCCAGTTTATCCGACGTAAACATATAATCAGGCAGAGCCGTGTTATACTTGAATGTATCTATATCCCATACTCCCTGGAATTTAAGATTATGGATAGTCATTATAGTCTTGGTCGCGCTGAAAAACGGGTTTGTCGCAAAGGTGGAGTGCAGGAATACCGGTATCAGCGAAGCCTGCCAATCATGACAATGAATTATATCTGGACGGAAGCCTATAACGGGCAGTATCGCAAGTACTGCCTTACAAAAAAATGTAAAACGCTCGATATCCCACCTTAAATCAGGAGAATAAGGAGTATCGCACTTGAAATAGTACTCATTATCCACGAAATAGAACCTAATACCATTGTATTCATATTCCATGATACCGACGTGAACACCCTCACTTCTCATGCCGTAATCCATGTAGAAATGATGTACATATTTGAATTCATTCCTGTATTTATCGGGTATACAGGTATAATAAGGCATAATAACTCTTACATCATAGTTTTTCTTGTCGATGTACTGCGGAAGCGCGCCTACAACATCTGCAAGACCGCCTGTCTTTATAAATGGGACGCACTCTGAAGCGGCGAAAAGAATATTATTCATAGCATATCTCCTTATCCATAGTATTTGTTACAGCCCCTGCCTGTAACCTCATAATTATTATATACTAATTTAAGGTATTAGTCAACACAAAAGTATGAATATTGCACAGCGAGCGGAAACTCTGTTAATATCAACAATAGTATTATCAAAAATTTGTTTACTAAGTCGAAATCCTATAATTTTTTTGAAATTTAACATTTTTGCATTAAAAACGTCTCTTTAAAACCCTCTTATGAAAAGCAAATAAGGACGGCATACTGTGCGCTACTCTTAGCGGAACAAATGAATAACCAAACCGAATAATCAAAACCACCCGTTGAATGGGTGGTTTGAAAAAGCCCTAAAAGGGCTTGATACGGACACTGCCCCTTAAGAGGGCTGAGAAAGGTCTGCAAACTGCATTTCATTCTCAGCTACCCCTTAAGGGGTTTTTATTTCTTTTTATACTTTTCGCCTGTGAATGGATCTGTTGTTTCAAAGGAACTCAACTGATCATTCGCAATATCTCCCTGCAACTGATCCCTGATATATTCTTCTATCTTTTTAGTGTTTTTCCCTACTGTATCCACATAGTACCCACGACACCAGAAATGTCGATTGCCATATTTATACTTCAGATTCACATGGCGATCAAATATTATCAACGAACTATTTCCTTTCAGATATCCCATTATCTGTGCTACGCTGTATTTTGGCGGTATTGCTATCAGCATATGTATATGGTCCGGACACGCCTCTGCCTGAATTATCTCCACGCCCTTCTGCTCACACAGTTTTCTTAATATTCGACCTATGTCTATTTTTATCTGATTATATATTACCATTCTTCTGTATTTGGGTGCAAACACCACATGATACTTGCAATTCCACTTGGAATGTGCTAAACTACTTATATCGTCTCTTGTCATGACGATACCTCCTTTGTTATTTTAGTTCGGTTGGCAGACCTTAACTATTATAACATTGGAGGTTTGCTTTTGCTACTCATAGCTAAAGCTTTTTGAACCCTCAGTAAAACTGGGGGTTTTCGGAGAACAACAGAAACCCGAGGACAATATGCCCTCGGGTTACATAAAAATATATAGTTCCGTTAAGGATAGCGGGCTAAAAGCCGCCCTAATAAATATTTAGCTTAAAAGGAAGTCACCGAATGTCCCATTTTTTCCTGTCGAAACATAAGCGTAGTAAGCAAGTACCTTAGATGCGTCGACTGCGTCAATAAGTCCATCCCTGTTTACGTCACATACAATTTTTTCCTCTTCGGTCGCAGTTCCTCCAGTTGAAAGCCTTGCATATACAACACTTATCTTTGAAGCATCAACTGCGTCAATAAATCCATTCCCGTCTATATCTCCAAGTGTTTTCTTGGTTATTGATTTTGTTTCGCTTACAGTTAAGTAAGGATTGAACTCCGTCTTTGTATATCCTTTGTATTCGGCACAATCAGCTCCGTAAAATTTTAGATTTTCATAAGAAATAGCATACTCACCCGGCTTGATACCATAACAATAGAATATTATCTTGCCGCTGTTTAAACTGCTACCAGGTCTATAAGCGTAAAACTTGCCGTTACTTGTATTTAACCAGCTGGAAGTTTTTCTATCTAATATATCAATATCCACTTCGTCAATTCCAACTTCAGCACAAGACTTTCCATTGAATAATAACTGACCTGTTACAGCACATACAGCCTCATCAGAACTGAATTCCAATTCAAATGTACTGTATTCATCAATTTCAAATCCTGAAGTCACTCTCTGACTTATCGTAACATTCTTTTCGATTTTCTTTGGAAGCTTTGTATGGCTTAAGAAAAAATCATCCGTTAACGAGCCTGTCGTAAATCTTGCAAAATACTCCTGAATAATTGAAACGTCTCTGAAATCGATTACTCCGTCGTTGTTGACATCGCCTTTTCCTTTTTTAAACTCAATTCTTTCATCAAGGGAATAGGATAATACCTTTGCAGCATCAACACTATCAATATCGCCACTGTCATCAACATCTGCTCTCTCTCGGAGAATATCTTCTGTTATCTCAGTTGGTGTTGAAGTAGTTGTCATTATTAGAGCAGTTGTAGTATTTGTTGACGTAGATGTTGTTGACTGTACTGTTGAAGAAGTTGTAGTTACTGGAGCTGTTGTGGTAGAAGAATTTGTTGTAACTTCAATCGTGCCAATAGTAAACGTTGGATTGAAATCCTTCTTTGTATATCCTGTGAACTTAACATAATTGTTATCAACAAATTTAAGATCGTCATAAGAGATTGTGTACTTTCCTGCCTTACCACCGTAAACGTAGAAGATAAGCTTGTCACTGCTGTTCTTTCCCTTTGTAACCGCATAGAACTTACCATTTTCTGGATTTATGTAAGGAGCATTTGGATCGCTTTCAAGTGAGATTTCTATCTTGCTGAAACCAGCCTCCTTATATGTCTTGCCATTGAATAAAATCTGACCTGATACGCCGTAAATCTTGAGATCAGAAGTGTATTCCAGCTTGAACACACCATATTCAGCCTTATCATTTATAGTAGTTTCAGCCTGACTGATAGTTACGTTGCTTCCATTGAAGGCTGGTAACTTTGCAAGATCAACGAAATAATCGGTAACATCAGTAGCAGACGAAACCATCGTATAATAATGCAAGACATATACTGCGTCGCTGAAATCTACCATTCCATCGCCGTTAACGTCACCCTTAGTTCCCTTAGGCTCACCCTTTCCGACTGAATATGACAGTATGGTAGTTGCGTCGATTGCATCAACCTTTCCGTCGTCGTTAACATCTGCATTATTGAAGAGTTCCTCATTTGTAGGGGACGCTTTTATTGTAGTAGTAGGTTCTGTAGTAGTTGTTGCTTTTGTAGTCATAGCGGCTGCCTTTGTTGTTGTAGTTGTTTCAGGTGCCTTTGTGGTAGTTGCTGCAGGCGTTGTTGTTGTGGTTATTTCAGGTGCCTTTGTAGTTGTTGCTGCAGGCGTTGTTGTGGTTGTTTCAGGTGCCTTTGTGGTTGTTGCCGCAGGCGTTGTTGTTGTGGTTGTTTCAGGCGCCTTTGTGGTTGTTGCTGCAGGCGTTGTTGTTGTGGTTGTTTCAGGTGCCTTTGTGGTTGTTGCTGCAGGCGTTGTTGTTGTGGTTGTTTCAGGTACCTTTGTAGTTGTTGTAGTTGATGTTGAAGTTGTTTTTTCAAGAAGAACAAACGGATTGCCATACTTTTCAGCGTATTCCTGAGCCAAAGATTCATCATAGCCCATGATAGTTACATTTTTTGACATGCCAAGATCTTCCTTGAATACCATATTTGGATTCCAGACAATCAGTTCTGCCAGTGATTCACAATCGTTGAAGCAATTCTCGCCTATAGTCTTTACACTGACTGGCAGGCTGACCGATTTAAGACCTGTACTGTAGAATGCACACTCTCCGATAACTGATACTTTTTCAGGAATTGTAATAGCATCAAGATGTTTACAGCCTTTGAAAGCACTGCTTGATATGGTTTTAAGCTTGCTTGACAGTTTTATATCTTTAAGGGCACTACAACCATTGAACACATCAGAATTAAGTGTTGCAATCTCATCCCCCATAGTTACCTTTGTAAGTGAAGAACAGCGTAAGAAAACCAAGCTGCCCAATACTTCTAGCTTATCAGGAAGCTTGACTTCTGTAAGAGAAGAACAATTTGAAAACGCACCTTCCTTAATTTCAATTACATTATCTCCAATGGAAACATCTGCAAGCTTATCACAATAACCAAAAGTGTATTCAGAAACAGTTGTCAAGCCGTTTCCAATTTCTGCGCTTGCAAGATTCGAGCAATCATAAAATGCACAGTCACCAATCTCAACAACGCTGTCAGGGATAACGACCTTTTTAAGACTTGAACATAATCTAAATGCATTATTCGATATTTTTTGCAGATTGTTTGGAAGAGTGATGTTTCTCAATGACTTACAATCATAAAATGTATCGCTTTCCAGAACATTGAGATTATTGCTAAGTGTAATTGCAACAAGAGATGAGCATGCACCGAAAGCATAAGTACCTAGAACTTTTACACTATCAGGGAGTATGATTTCGGTAAGTGAAGAACAATTACTGAATGCACCTCTGCGTATTTCAGCAACATTTTTTCCTAATGTTACATCAACGAGATTTTTACAGCTGCAGAAAGCCTCGATATCAATTGTTGTAACACCGTTGCCAATAGTTGCCTCTGTAAGATTTGAACAGTTAAAAAAAGCCTCAGATCCGATGGTTTTAACAGAATCAGGGATAGTAACAGATGTCAAAGCGCTATTTCCACTGAATGCATTGTTACCTATAACTGTAACAGGCTTGCCCCCTATTTCACTTGGGATATTTACTTCTTTTACTGTAGTCGCTGTAAACTCATAGAGTTCAGCTTGATCGCTATAGACCCTGAAAATGAAATCCCCCTCTGTTACCTCATCATAGTCTGCTGCGCTTGCGATTATAACAGTGTCAGTAGAATACTCCTGTAACCAGTTAAGTGAGCTGCCTACTAACGTAATCGCCAAAAGCGAAGCTAAAAATTTTGACATTCTCATAAAAATCCTCCTTAAAAAAACTTGATATGTTAATTATAACAGCAAATTATTAAATAGAACAAGTCATTTTTTGTTAAAAGTATCATATCCTGACCAAAAATCATCAATTTAAATAACAAAAAAAGCGAATGCCCCTGAAACAGAGACATTCGCATAAAACACTTAAAAACCGTTATTTATATTCTATTACTTTGTAGGATCAAGTGAAGTAATTTTCTTAAGCAGGTACTGCTGAATGCGGAGTGCATCATTTGATGTGATACCAGTGCTTGAAAGATCGACGTCACCGTTCTTGCGTCCCTGAGCAGTAAGGTGCTTAGGATCTGAACCTTCCAAACCGTACTTGTTAGGATTTGCAAGAGCCTGCATGATGATTACTGCATCTGACATATCAACTGAACCATCACAGTTAGCATCACCGTAAACTACATTGCCTGTAGGCTTCTGTGTTGTAGTAGTTGTAGTAGTTGTAGTAGCCTTGGTAGTTACTGTGGTTGTGGTTGTTGTAATATTAGGAATCTCACCTGTATTTGCATTAGCAAATGTGAAGCCATTTGTTTCTGCATACTTTTGAACAGTTGAATTGGGCTCGCCTGCAAGATAGAATCCATCTATCTTTTTACTACCATTAAATCCAATAGCCTTTGCAGTTATTGTAGGATTACCATAAACCGTAATATGATTAAGATTTGTGCAGTTTCCAAATGCACTTGAACTTATAGTCTTAAGCGGATTGCTTGCGTTGTTCTTAATAGTAACATCTTTAAGGGCAGTACAATTGTAGAATGCATTAGCACCAATATTTACCATTTCACCGCTAACACTTTCGAGACTTAAGCAGTTATTAAATGCTTTCTGTCCAATTGTACACGGTGCATTGAAAGCAGCCTTCTTAACAGCTGTACCTTCAAATGAACTTGTTCCGATAGATGTAATATTGGAGAAATCAAAATCGCCAAACTTAGAACAATTCTGGAAGCAAGCATTTGGAACGCTAACAACATCCGAACCAATTGTAACCTTTGAAAGATTTGAACAATTCTGGAACATTGAAGCTGTAAGTGTATTTACTTCTGCTGAAGTAATTGAACTACAACCTGCATACTGACCTGTACCCTTAAATACAGTATTCTTATCGCATGATGGATTTGTAAGAGCTGCGCAATTAGCAAATACAGCCCCATTTATTTCCTTTGCAACAATCGCTGCTGTATCACCACTCTTAGTTACCTGAGTCAATTTTGAGCAACCTGAGAACGCATTATCATAGAATACATCTGCTGTAGTTTCAAACTTTGCAAGCTCTGAACAGTTCTGGAACATTCCCTTTGTTATGATAGGTCCTTCAAATACAGCACTAGCAAGTTTAGGGCAGTTTGCAAATATACTTGAACCCACGGAGAATTTCTCAACACCATCTGAACCTATTTTAGCTGAAGTAAGTAGTTCACAGTTTGAAAACGCATTATCACCTATTACAACTGTACCGCCTTCCATTCCATCAATGTCGACTTTGGTAACGGCACTATGATCAAATGCATAAGAACCAATAGTAGAAATATCACCTGTTACTTCTATATTCAATGCAGAGCAATTCTGGAAACACTTGCTGCCATAGTCCTTAGCCTGAATAGCATTTCCGTTCTCAAAAATACTCTTAAGTAATGAACAATTTGCGAATCCACTTGCCTCAATAATCGTCAGGGTTTCAAAATTAAGTTTAGTAAGCTTTGCACATCCGCTGAAACATTCCTTACCAATAATCTGAACACCCTTCAGATCAGCATCGACTGTTTCCAAAGCACTACAACCTGAGAAAAGGCCAGAGCTAAGTTTGTTATTGCCAGAAGTTTTAATAGTTATCTTCTTAGCAGCTGAACAGTCTTTGAAAACATAACCATATGAAGAATTAGTTGCATCTGGGGATTTACTTTCATCTCCACCGTACTGATTAGCCAACAGAGTAATATCTGTCAGGGCTGTACAACCTTCAAGAGCTTTATCTCCAACGATCGTACACTCACCAACCTTAAAGGTTACCAGTGAAGTACACTTAGAAAAAGCTTCTGAACCAATTCGAGACACCTTTGGATATACTATAGAAGTCATCTTCTCACAATTTTTAAACGCCTTATCCTTGATTTTTACGACTTCATTACTTTCTGTTACAGGAGTTTCGCCAGGATTACCAAATGTTACAGAAGTCAGATTTGTACAGTTTTCAAACATTGACTGCGAAATCCTTGTAAGTGATCTTGGAATTACAATTTTCTGAAGAGAGGTACAGTCAGAGAATACGCCATCACCTATACCTGAACCAACGCTTGATTCCTCAGGCTCCCAGTCATGAACCGTTGCAGGCATACCTGTAACCTCAACCAACGATGTACAACCTTGGAAACAACCACCTGCCAATGATTCAACACAGTTATTAAATGTAATTGTTTTTATTGATGTGCATCCCTTAAAACAGTTCTGATCACAATGAGTAAGCGTTTTACCAAACACAACGCTCTTTACACCTGTACAACCACTAAAAGCATTCTTACCAATGTAATAGATATTATCTGCAACATTTATAGTACCTGTGAATGATGTACAATTCTGGAAAGCATTATCTTCTATCTCAACAACAGGTGCATAACCTGAAACATTTGTCCATGAATTAAAGATAGGCTCAGGCAAAGGAGTACTTGCAAATGCGTATGAACCAATGTTGCTTATAAGCTCAGGATGCGCAAAAGTTACCTTTGTAAGCTTTGTTGCGTTACAGAATTTCGAAGGAATTTCAGACATTTTATTCTCTACAGAAAGGGTTTTAAGTCCACTGGAATCAAAAACACCTGTACCAACGTACTCAACGCTTGCTGGAATAGTAATATCTGTGATAAACTGGCATTTCTGAAATGCATTATTGCCAATGAACACTACACCTGAAAGATCAATTTCCTTCAAATATGATTCTTTGAAAGCATTTGCAGCAATAACGGTTGCAACCTTTTTATCAGGTATCATGCTGGAATCTAATTTAGCTGCTACGTCACTATTTATTACGATTTCTTCACTCATATTGGCAGTAAGATTTGTAATCTTAGCTTTTATAAGAGCAATCCTGTATTCACCTTCAAGCTGAACTACCTGGTATGTATTACCATTTGTTTCATCTACCCAAGAAGTTGCGACAGCTTTATAATTTACATTTGACGCACTAACAGTCTGAGCTTCCCCGCTTTCTGGAGTATCTGCTGTTGCAGCATCTGCTACGATTAGCTTGCTGTTAACTGCTTTTTCAGGAGCAGATGTTGTCGAATTTAAGCCACCTACAATAAGAGAGAGGGCTAAAATTGTTGATATTACTTTTTTCATGATTTTTTTCCTTCCCCGGATAAACTCCGTTAAAATTATTAATCCCAATATAAGAATCTCTTCTCATATCACAAATAATTATAGTACGTTCTGCTATATTATGTCAAGTACAATAACCAAAATCGTCATTTTTTCATATAGAAGTTATCTACAGGATATGCAAATTGTATACTATCTACTATGAACTTGGCTACAAAATGGAGAATATGACAAATTCAATACAAATCGTATTAAAACCACTTGTGAACTAATTATGTCCTCAACATAATCTACAAATAGTTATCAAAAAGCCCCTCTGAAATACATCAGAGGGGCTACACAAACACTATTTGACCTATTACCTTTATTATTCTTGTATGCTAACACAGATTATGGCCAAAACGGCTGTTTCATCATGTGAAATACTTCACACCGCTCTCAAATATTTTCTGATCCTTTTCACCCTGAACGTTCTTGCAAATATAACTGCCCTTACGCTCAGAATGTCCCATTTTACCAAATACACGTCCGTCAGGCGAAGTGATGCCTTCAATAGCCTCAATAGAAGTGTTAGGATTATACCTAATATCCATAGTCGGATTGCCGTCAAGGTCAACATACTGAGTGGCTATCTGACCATTATTGGCAAGTTGCTGAATAAGGCTTGCAGGAGCAACAAAGCGTCCCTCACCGTGTGATATCGGAACTGTATGAATATCGCCTACCTCACAGCCATAGAGCCACGGACTCTTGTTGGAAGCAATACGTGTATTCACCATCATGGACTGATGACGGTTTATAGTATTGAATGTAAGCGTAGGAGCATCATCTGCCATGTCGATTATCTCGCCATAAGGAACAAGTCCAAGTTTGATAAGCGCCTGGAAACCATTACAAATACCTAGCATAAGGCCATCGCGATTCTTGAGCAGATTGTGAACTGCATCCTTTATCTTAGGATTACGGAAAAACGCTGTAATAAACTTACCGCTTCCCTCAGGCTCATCACCGCCACTAAATCCGCCTGGAATCATGATTATCTCTGAACGTCTTACGGCTCTCTCAAAGTAACTTACGCTCTCCTCGATATCGCCTGCAGAGAGGTTGCGTATAACTACTACCTCTGGTTTAGCGCCTGCTTTTTCAAAAGCTCTAGCTGTATCATACTCACAGTTAGTGCCAGGAAATACAGGGATAAGTACCCTCGGCTTTGCAATTTTTGTGGAAGCTGCAAGCTGAATGCGGTTTGGTGATGAATATGTCTGCGGAGTTGTATCTGTAGTCTTTATGCGACATGGGAATACAGGTTCGAGCTTGCCCTCCCAGATTCTTTGAAGATTGTCAAGATTTACAATATAGTCGAGACATAGTATCTTGTAATCTGGGATAGTCTTACCAATAGCGTTCTCGTCACTCTTTGCATCACCTTTGAGCTCGATAATGAATGCACCGTAGCATGGCTTGAAGAGCTCCTTGCTGCTGAGACGTGATGTGAACTCGAAGCCTATCTTGTTACCGAAGCACATCTTTGCGATACCTTCGGCAAATCCACCATAGCCGTTTGTCCATATAGCGTTAGCACGGTCATCAGCAATTATCTTCTCAACCTTGTCAAAACAAGCCTTTATGCTTTCAAACTTTGGAAGGCCGTTCGCGTCATATTCTGGAACTATTGAAATAACAGTGTTTCCGGTGCCCTTGAATTCTGTTGAAACTATCTTGTCTGCCATAGCAGTAGATACTGCAAAGGAAACAAGTGTAGGCGGAACGTCAATGTTTTCGAAAGTACCTGACATCGAGTCCTTTCCACCGATAGCACCGCAACCCATTTCAAGCTGAGCCCTGAATGCACCGAGAAGTGCTGCCATGGGCTTACCCCAGCGAGCAGGGTCGTTCTGTGTTCTTTCAAAGTATTCCTGGAATGTGAGCCAGCACTTCTTATATGTACCACCTGCTGCAACTACCTTTGCAATAGACTCGATAACTGCCAGCATTGCACCGTGATAAGGCGACTTTTCGGATATATCAGGATTATAGCCCCAACCCATTAGTGAGCATGTGTTTGTCTCGCCTGTGAGGACGGGTATCTTTGCTGCCATAGCTTGTGAAGGCGACATCTGATATACACCACCAAAAGGCATGAGAACCGTTCCTGCACCGATAGTAGAGTCGAATTTCTCGATAAGTCCCTTCTGCGAGCAAACATTTAGGTTAGACATAAGCTGAGTCCACGAATCTGCACTGTCTGCTGTATTTATATCTGCAAGAAGCTCTGGAGCTTCAACTTCTATGTCAGTATACTTAGGAGCTCCGTTTGAATTGAGGAACTCACGTGAAAGATCAACGATAGTATTTCCGTTCCATACCATCTTAAGACGCGGCTCGTCAACAACATCTGCAACAAAGGTTGCCTCAAGGTTCTCCTTTGCAGCCTCCTCCATGAACTTTTCCTTATCCTCAGGAGCGATAACAACAGCCATTCTCTCCTGAGACTCAGAAATAGCTATCTCAGTTCCATCAAGGCCGTCATACTTCTTAGGTACTGCATTGAGGTTGATGATAAGTCCGTCTGTAAGCTCACCGATAGCAACAGATACGCCACCTGCACCAAAGTCATTGCAGCGCTTTATCATTCTTGTAACCTCAGGATTGCGGAACAGTCTCTGTAGCTTCCTCTCCTCAGGAGGATTACCTTTCTGTACCTCTGCACCACAATGCTCGAGAGATTCAAGTGTATGTGACTTAGATGAACCTGTTGCTCCACCACATCCGTCACGTCCTGTCTTACCGCCCAAAAGGATAACAATGTCTCCTGCAGCGGGACGCTCTCTGCGGATATTTTCAGCAGGAGCGGCACCTAAAACTGCGCCTATCTCCATACGCTTTGCAACATATCCAGGGTGATATACCTCTGCAACGTGACCTGTTGCAAGACCGATTTGGTTTCCGTATGAGCTGTAACCGTTTGCAGCTCCGAGAGTTATCTTTCTCTGAGGTAGCTTGCCAGCAATAGTATCTTCGACAGGTACCAGCGGGTTAGCAGCACCTGTGACACGCATAGCCTGATATACATATGAACGTCCTGAAAGCGGGTCACGAATAGCGCCACCGAGACAAGTAGCTGCGCCTCCGAAAGGCTCTATTTCCGTAGGGTGGTTATGTGTTTCATTCTTGAACATGAGAATCCAGTCCTCAAACTGTCCGTCTATATCCACCTTTATCTTTACTGAACAAGCATTTATCTCCTCGCTCTCATCAAGATCGTTGAGTTTGCCGTCAGCCTTCAGTTTCTTTGCCGCAATGGTAGCAAGATCCATAAGAGTCATGGGCTTGTCCGTTCTGCCCAGCTCCTTGCGAACATTTACATACATATCATATGTATCTTTTATATAAGGAGTATTTATCTTTACGTTTTCAACATTGGTGAGAAATGTGGTATGACGGCAGTGATCAGACCAATATGTATCTATCATTCTTATCTCGGTGATAGTTGGATTTCGCTTCTCTTCATTACGAAAATAATCCTGACAGAATTTGATATCATCATAATCCATAGCTAATCCGAACTTGTCAACAAATGCATGAAGTCCGAATGCGTTAAGATTGATAAAGCCCTCAAGCTCCTCAACTGTAGTTGGAATATCATAATTAGTATCAAGGGTCTTTACAGTTTCCAGCGAAGCCTCACGGCTTTCAACAGGGTTGATGATATAAGCTTTCAGCTTTGCAAAGTCTGCATCGCTGATTATACCAGAGATTATAAATACTCTTGCATTTCTCACACGACAGCGCTCTCCTTGACGGAGTATCTGTATACACTGCTCGCAACTGTCAGCTCTCTGGTCGAACTGTCCTGGGAGATACTCAACAGCAAATATTCTATCTGTCTCGTTTTTTTGCGGAAGCTCATCATATACCACATCAACAGCAGGCTCGGAGAAGACGGTGTTTATAGCGGCCTTGAAATCCTCCTCGCTGAGCTTGTCTGCGTCATACCTATTTAGGATTCGAACGCCTGATATATTAAGTCTTAGAGCGGTCTTGATATCGCTGAGCACAGACTGAGCCTCTACAGCAAATTCAGGCTTCTTTTCAACGTAAATTCTGAATACGGACATAATTCAGATCTCCTTTCGATCAATTCATATTTATAATACATCATGCATTATTAATATTTGTCAGTGACAAGGCTGCCAAAGCAGCAGTCATGACCATACTCTTCTATTATAACACTTCTTATCTGATTACGCAAACTTTTTTCGGGAATTTTCCGATAAATCTTTACTAATGTATAATCAGGTGCATATCCGTGGTGAAATTCTGTAGAATTTTCACGCTCAAAGAGCACAGAGACAGTTTTTCCCGACAGTGAACGCAAGTAGCCTTCTCTCGTTTCCTCAGCAGCGGCAGTCATTTCCTGCCAACGCTGAGTTTTAACCATATCGGGAATATGCCCGTTCATCTGATCTGCCTTTGTACCATTTCTCCTCGAATACCTAAATACATGGACCTTCGAGAAGCCTATCTTCTTCACGAAATCAACAGATTCCTTATGATCCTCATCCGTTTCCTGAGGGAAGCCCACCATAACGTCTGTTGTAAAAGAGCATTCAGGGAAAATTCCACGAATATGCTCTGTAATAGCGAGATACTCAGCTGCAGTATATTTTCTGTTCATAGCACGTAGTGTCTTTTCGCAGCCGCTTTGCAAAGAAAGGTGAAACTGCGGACAGAACTGAGGCACGGCAGCAAGACGTCTAAGCAAAGCTCCCGACAACCTCTCAGGCTCAAGAGAACCAAGTCTTATACGCTCCACGCCTTTTGTATTGGCACAAAGTTCCACTGCATCTGCAAGATCTCGCTCAATATCGCTACCATAAAAGGCAAGATTAATGCCCGAAAGCACAATCTCCTTTACTCCCCCTGAAGCTATAGCCTTGACCTCGTCATATAGCAGATCCATTGACTTTGAGCGACAACGTCCACGCGCATATGGTATCATACAGTAAGAGCAGAACTGATTGCAACCGTCCTGTATCTTAACAAAAGCGCGAGTATTATTGTCAAATTCGGTACATCTGAGAGGCTCGAAAACATCATCATTAGTATAATCGGAAAGCCGAACAATACGCGAACGCTCCCTGAGGCAGCCTGACACCAGCTTAACAATAGCTCCTCGTTCTTTTGTACCAACTATGATATCAGCTTCCTCAATCTTTTCCGCTTCCTCTCGATTTGCCTGAGGATAGCAACCTGTAAGAGCTATCACAGCATCAGGTAATGCTTTTCTCAACTTGCGGAGAGCAGTCATTGTACGACTGTCTCCTGAAGCCGTTACGGTGCATGAATTTATCACAACAGCGTCAGCTGAAATAACTTTTTCAGCAATAACAAAACCAGCTTCACGAAAAAGTGACTTCATACACTCTGTTTCGTATTGATTGACCTTACATCCAAAGGTCACAAAAGATATTTTATACATAAACCACCTTTAAATTTCTATCATATTGCACATTCCAATGTGGAATATGCACAATTTTCACTAATAATCTTTATGCACTCTTCATAGTAAAATTAGTGTAAAACACCTTCCCAGTGTCAAAGCAATTACACCATATTGACGAATTTTTGACAAACAGCTTGACACCCTAGATTATACGTGATATTATATTATTGCGGTAAAGGAAAAGGCCGCAAAAAAAAAAAGAAATAAACAAGAAAAAACACAGACATCTGAAACCAGGAGGTAAAGTATGACTAAAACAACTGTTAATCTTCAGGCAATCAACGACGTAAAGGATTTCGTCAATATCGTAATGAAGTACGATTTTGACATCGACCTCGTTTCTGGCAGATACGCAGTAGACGCTAAGTCTATTATGGGTATTTTCAGCCTCGACCTCTCCAAACCAATTGAACTCGACATACACACAGATGATGCTGATAAGTTCCTTAAAGAGATCGATCGTTTCATTGCAAAGTAATCAAAAAGCAACGTAAATAAACACAAAGCAAAAGGGATATGTTCCGATAGGAATGTATCCCTTTTCTTTTATCCTTTGCTCACTGTGAGATCTTTAACTCTCTGTGAAAGGTATTTCCGTTGCTTGCGTCAATATAAACCTCTCCTATCTTGTCATCGATTACAGGAACTATCCACGTAAGCACAGGTCCACTGTAAATAGCAAGCTTTGGAACTGCGTCCTTTGACACTTTATAGTTGTCAGCAGCACACTTCACAGCCACCGCAGGCGAAACCCTCGGTTTTGTACTGAACTCCCATGTATCAGAATAAGTACTATAGATGATTATTGGCTTGTATCCGTCGGACTTGTCAACTGTAATCTCAATATAACTACCAATAATCTCCATATCTCCGTAATACTGATCAAATCTGTAATCTAGCCTGTCGCCGTAATCATTAATGCCACTGAACCTCATCTCGGAGTACACGTCGTTGAATCCCATTTCCTGCGAGAATGAAGCTATAAAGTCAAGCGCAGCCTTTTCGTTCTTTATCGGTTCGTTTCCAAGAACTCCCTGTATAAGTCTTATGGTATCATTCTCATCACGGGTTATGAATGCGTCCTCCTCACCCTTAAGAGGAGTTATCTCATCTATTGACCGCTGTTCGACAGCCCACGTATCTGGTCTGTTGTCCTTCTTCTCATTATGACTGATCTTTTTCACAGAACAGCCACAAGTCAAAAGCACACTGCAACTTATAACAGCTGCGACAATAGCCCTTTTATCCATTGTGATCCCTCCATCACATTATTGCCTGTCATAATAGCTCTTGCCGCCATTGGGGCGAAAATACGTCCTTATATAGCCGTCTGTTGACAGTATAACAAACTCATTGGTGGCTTCAATATAGTAAACTCCGTCGCCGTCCTCAGATTCAACTTTGTGCAAAGCTTCGGAATTGTTGATTACATCACTTGCACCTTTTTCATAATCCTTGGCCGATTTATAGTCAAAATCGCCTGCAAACTCCTGTACGTGCTTCTCAAAATGCTCGGTAAGGAGCTTTTGACTGCGGAAATGATACTCAACATATGTACCATCCTCGCTATCGAAAACCTCTGTAGTTTCCGTAATTGAAATTGAAGTCGTCGTTTTTGTGGTCTTACTGCTGTTTTTGCCAGACTTTTCAGTGGTAGTTATCTTATTTTTCACTTTTGCTGAGGAAGTTTTACTGGTCTGGACTTTCTTTATAGTAGTCGCAGTTGTGGACATATCCTGAACAGCCCACTCAGATATCTCTATAGTTGTAGTTGTTACCGCAGTCTTTTCAGGCTTAACTATCGCAGTATTATTATCTTTACAGCCACCTAGCATTGAAGTGGCAAACACCACAGATGCTGATAAAGCGGCAATTATCTTTATTTCTTTCATGCCCTGCCCTCCTGACAAAACATTGTAACTACATTATACTGCATATCATGCAAAATATCAAGTTACAAAACAGCAAAAATCCTGAGAACTGAAAAAGTTCTCAGGATATGCTGTTATCTGAGGAAATAATGCTCAATGCCCTAAAGCATGGACTTCTCTAAGATCGTATGTCACCTCAAAAGAATCGTCGTCACATTCACTATAAAAACTGTTAACAATACGGTCCGCCACAAGACATCCGCCTTCGGAATCAGCACCAATTAGCAGCACCAATATTCTGTCCTCACCGCACACCGTTGAAATATCTCCTCTGCGGAGACATTTGCGTATCTCCTCCGAAAGTATTCCCATCATCTGCTCCCATTTGTCATAGGAACTTCTTCTGTGTGTACTGAGATTAAACAGAAGTATCTGAGTACGTTTCTGAGTACGCTCAAGAAATCTGAGTACAAATCTGAAAATATTTGTAAAATCAACCGACCGGACACAGTACGCACCTGATTCTCCGTCCTTTATCTTAAGAAGGCTGTCTAAAGTAATTGATCTGTGAAGATCGTTATGCGGAACCACAGTTGCAAGGGCTTTTGCCCTGCGGAGAAGGAGCTGGCCACATATAGGTGTCCTTATAACGTCGTCAAAACCAAGAGCAAGAAGTATCTCCTGATTTTCACATGTTCCCTCTGATGTAAACGCAGCAACAGGTGTATTGCAATGTTTAGCAGTAGCACGGATATTCTCAATAACCGAGCCTACAGACCCACTACAATACGACTCGGAAACAATGATGATATCACAGCAATCTGGAAGCCCATTGGAATCTGGAGCTATCACACAGTCAAAGCATGAACCAAGATTTTTCTCCCAGTATTTAGTTTTCTTCGCACTGTCAATTATACCTGCCCTCATTGTTTCACCACCTGTTCAAAAAAATTTCACAACTGAATTATATCATATTCAAAAAAAAGTATCAATTATCGTTTCTTACAAATTTTTCCGAGTTTTTTTGGCAGTATTACCGCTTGACAGAACAAATGCGGCTTCGTTACGTTATTCAAACAAACAGCTCTAAAGAAACGGTATTCTTGAACTATTGATATATATGTGACTAAATACTCCCCATATAAAATTATAAAGTACGCCTATGTATAAACAATTGATATTACCACTTTCCATTATAAAAAGTGATTATCTAAGTTTCCATTTGGAATACTCTTTTTTCATAAACTAAACCAGACAGATTATTTACGTTTCTCGAAACCTATACCATACTTTTGCTGATTAAACAGTAAGGCGCTCCCTAGAAAGGAAGCGCCATGATAAGCTATGTAATTATCATTACTTGATAATTCTTACTCTTATAACACCGTCAACTGCGTTTATCTTGCCCTCAACTGTAGGAGGAACATCACCAACAACATCAAGCATAGTATAAGCGAAATCTTTCTTACTTGCATTTACCATGTTTTCAATGTTGATACCCTCATTACCAACAACTGTTGTAATTGAAGCAATAGTTGTTGGTACATTCTTGTGAATAATACATATCTTTGTACCAACTGCATTCATGGAAGCATTAGGAAGATTTACACTGTTCTTGATATTTCCATTCTCGAGGTAATCAATAAGCTCCTCGGCAGCCATAACTGCACAGTTGTCCTCGCTCTCAGGAGTAGAAGCACCAAGGTGAGGAAGGACGATAACATCGTCAACACCGAGAACTATATCATCGGCAAAATCTGTAACATACTTTGCAACCTTGCCATCAGCGATAGCCTTTACAACTGCCTCACTGTTGATGAGTTCACCTCTTGCTAGGTTGATAAGACGAACTCCATCCTTCATCATAGCAATCTGCTCAGAATCAATAGTATTCTTAGTCTGAGGAGTATAAGGCATATGGATTGTGATATAATCGCTGTTTGTGTATATCTCGTTGATATCTGTAACTATCTTTACTGAAGGCTCAAGGTGAAGAGCAGCTCCTACAGAGAGGTAAGGGTCAAAACCGATTACCTTCATTCCGAGAGACTCAGCTGCGTTTGCAATCTTACCACCAATAGCGCCTAGACCGATAATACCTAGAGTCTTACCAGCAATCTCAGGACCTGCAAACTTAGACTTGCCGCCCTCTACTGTCTTGGGTGCATCTGGTGTACCCTTGAGTGAAGCTGCCCACGAAGCTGCCTCAACAATCTTTCTTGAAGAAAGGAGAAGCGCACATATTGCAAGCTCCTTAACAGCGTTTGAGTTAGCACCAGGAGTATTGAATACACAAATTCCCTCTTGAGCGCAGCGTTCTACAGGGATATTGTTAACGCCTGCGCCTGCACGTGCGATAGCGAGAAGATTGTCACCGAACTGCATATCATGCATTTTAGCCGAACGAACCATTATAGCGTCAGGATTAGCGCAGTCCTCGGATACTGAATACTTGCTCTTGTCATAAACATCTGTGCCGATAGCTGAGATCTTATTTAATGTCTGGATCTTGTACATTTCAGTAAACCTCTTTCTATATTAATTAATATGGAATGCATTGAAGATTATTAGGAGTTCTCTTCCTCAAACTTCTTCATAAAAGCAACGAGCTTCTCAACACCCTCAATAGGCATTGCATTATAAATAGAAGCTCTCATGCCACCAACTGTTCTGTGACCCTTGAGGTTCTCGAAACCAGCAGCTTTTGATTCCGCAACGAACTTCTTATCAAGTTCCTCATTACCAGTAATGAAAGGAACGTTCATGAGTGAGCGATCCTTCTTCTCAACAGTACCTTTGAACATCTTGCTGCTGTCGAGGAAATCATAAAGGATCTGAGCTTTCTTCTCGTTGTGCTTCTTCATAGCCTCGAGACCGCCCATCTTCTTGATCCACTTGAATACCTTGCCACATACGTAGATACCGTAGCATGGAGGAGTATTATAGAGTGATTCGTTATCAGCCTGTATTTTCCAGTCCATCATTGTAGGTGTGCACTTGAGTGCAGGACCATCAGCAATAAGATCCTCACGCACGATGATGATCTGAACACCTGAAGGGCCAACATTCTTCTGAACGCCGCCATAAATAACACCATATTTCGTTACATCAACAGGCTCTGAAAGGAAGCATGAGCTTACGTCAGCAACGAGTTCATGACCTTTTGTGTTTGGAAGTTCCCAGAACTTTGTACCATAAATAGTGTTGTTCTCGCATATGTAAACATAATCTACATCGTCGGGAATATCGAGATTTGAGCAGTCGGGAATATAAGAGAATGTCTTGTCAGCAGATGAAGCTACCTTAACAACTTCACCGTACTTCTCAGCTTCCTGAGCAGCCTTCTTTGCCCACTGACCTGTGATTATATAAGCTGCCTTTCCTTTTTTCATAAGGTTCATAGGAACACCTGCGAATACCAGTGAAGCACCGCCCTGTACGAAAATAACCTTGTAATTATCAGGAATATTCATGAGATCGCGGAGATCCTTCTCAGCATCCTTAATTATCTCGTCATAAACCTTTGAACGGTGTGACATCTCCATTACGGACATACCACATCCCTTGTAATCCATCATTTCCTCTGCACATTCCTTGAGAACTTCCTCGGGAAGAACTGCAGGACCTGCACTGAAGTTATAAACTCTGCTCATGTTAAAAAACCTCCAGATTGATATGTAAATTGGTAGTATTTGCAATACAATATAAATTATACTCCTTTAATTAAAATAAGTCAATATGAAAAAGCGATTTTTTTATGGTTTGTTATTTTTTTGGCAAAAGCCACGAAAAATGGTAGGGCAAATTTATAAAACTGATTTTTTGGCGAAAAAAAAGACAGCCAGAGCTGTCATATGTTCTATTATTTCAGCATGTTTTCAAAGGATTCCTTTCAACCTGTGCTTGTTTGTAAATAATACTAAAAAACGATTGAGGAGTCAATCCCATAACAATAATCATCCTTGTCCATATAATTACAGCTAAGATTTTCTCGATGGGAAACGCTCATCTATAAAGAACTCCGTATAGCATGCAAGTATTATTTATATTTCTACTACGTTAATAATACCGTTTTCGTCAACAGCACCGAATGTCTTTTCATTCACAGTATTCGTAGTGATAGAAACAAGATCTGTAATTTATTCAGCAGGTATTGAGGGAGCCATAGATGTTATAGTAATTGTTACGACAAATATATTATCAAACTTCTCAAACATACTCCCATATTTGTGGCATAATCTTCTTCAGTAGAATCTTTATAATCGCAAATAATATAGGTACACCACAGAAAATTTTTCACTATCAGATGTCTAGCAATAAATATTAAAACGATAACAAAATTCAACAAACAAACGCACTTTTATCCATTATTCTTATCAGGAAGTTCTATTGATTTGATAACACTATTACTAAATGCTTAACCATATATTATTTCAAAAGATTTTGACATTGTCATTTTATAAAGTTTACTAGTATTAAAAGCGCTTTATGCCATTCTCATTTTCTAAACATTTAATTATAAAAGATATCAATCCCATATTATCAATTCCGCCACATTATTCACCGTAAACTACCGCAATAACGGTTATATTGTCTTTACCGCCATTTGCAAGAGCCTTGTCCATCAAGAGGTGAAGTCGAGTTTTCAGGCTTTTCGGCAATTCCAGTATCTCCTCCATATCAAGAACGGAAACATAGTCTGAAAGTCCGTCCGTACACAGCATAAGAAGGTCACCATACTCCATTCCACCTGCAAGCTCAAAAATGTCAATAGTTGGCTCTGACTTGATATTTCCCAACACAGGAAAAATAATGTTTCTATGAACGTGTGTCCTGCGTTCTTCAGTGGTTATAGCTCCCTCGTCAATTAGAAGCTGCACAAGAGACTGATCACGTGATATCTGCTTTATACGTCCGCCTCTGTAGCGATAAAGCCGAGAATCCCCCACATTAAAAGCAAATATTCTCTTATCTATGTCGACTGCAATACCACATATGGTCGCCTGCATATTATGTGTCTCAGGGTCTGATGCACTGTAATCCGCAAGTCCATGATGTACGGAAAGAAGCTTTTCTTCAAGTTCTTCGCCGCCTGTAAAACCCTTATCCAACAAGAGTTCCAGACACATTTTAGAAGCGAGTTCTCCCGAACGTTCTCCTGATACTCCATCGGAAACCGCCATTAAAAAGGGCTCTTTGACTGTCTGCTCGGAAGAGCCCGAATCTATAACACTACCATTTATGAGCATTGCGTCTTCATTGTGCGGCATTACGCCCTTGTCTGTCACTCCGCAACAATAAAACATCAGGTCTCCTCCTCTCTTTAGATTATATTGAACATTTTCATACCATTACGTTTTGTGATTTCAAGAAGCTCCTCAACATTTAGCCCCTTTATCTCTGCTGCCTTTGTCGCTGTATAAACTATCATGGAGCTGTCACATCGACGGCCTCTGAAAGGCTCAGGGGCCATATAAGGACAGTCTGTTTCCATGAGGAGTCTGTCTGCGGGTACAGCTTCAAGAGCTTTCAGGGCTTTTTTCGCGTTTTTAAACGTTAGAACTCCTGTAAATCCTATATACATGCCTATTTTTATTATTTCCTTAGCAGTTTCAGAAGACCCACTGAAACAGTGAACAACTCCCTTAGGACGGAACTCTTTCAATATCTCCAAAGTGTCCTCAGTGGCATTACGGCTATGAACTATAACAGGCATATTCAATTCTTTTGCCAGTTCTAACTGATTGCGAAAAAAGCCTATCTGCTTTTCCCGGTCATAGCCTTCGTAGTGATAATCGAGACCTATCTCACCCACTGCCTTTATTTTGGGTTCAGATGATATAAGTTTTCGGAGAGTTTCAATATAATCCGAAGATGTTTCATCGATACTCTCTGGATGAACTCCTACAGAAGCGTAGATATAATCATATTTCCGTGCAATCAGTACATTCTCATGTGAATCATCAAGACTAGAAGCTGCAAGCATTACAAGCTTTACGCCCTTTTCTGGAAGTTCCGTGAGCACTTGCTCCCTGTCCTCGTCGAAAGAAATATCCGCATAATGTGCATGAGTATCAAAGATCTCCATTATCACTTCTCCGAAAAATACTCTTCCTTAATGCTCGCTATGAAGCTGCTGCTGGGAATAAAATCCTCACTTGCATTTGTTCCGTTGAGAGAAAATGCAACTGCAAATGCATTTCCATGCTCAAAAAGGTACTTTATAGCTGACTTACGCTCTTTATAATCAGAAGATGTTATATTTGACTCTGTCATATTAATCAGAGAATTGAAGCTGTTATCGATAGTATCGGAAATATACTGTCCATCTGTCTGATTTATCATGGAAGCCACAACAGAAGCCGCTGTAAACGCTCTTTCACTCTCACCGTCACTAAACATTGTGTAGGTTACGAACATTAGTGCCTGATCACTATTGAGGAACTGTGAGCTGCCATCATTCTTGAAGCCTGCGATATCAGCGTTAACAGGATAAGAAACTCCTCCGAAGATGTCACACGCCTTTTTGAAGCCTTCATCACCAAACTTCATATACCTGTCTACCTTTATATCAAAGACCTTCTCAACAAAGTCAACTGCTCCCTCAGAACCCTGATTTGCGTACTTGTCCGAAATGCCTATCTGCTCATCATCAACAAGTGCAATCGAGTTTGAAGGTATGCCTATAAGAAGTAGCTGCTCCTTAACAGGCTGCGAACGCATGAGCACAAATGTCGGAGGACATAATTCATTGGAAGAATCAAGAATAAGCAGTAAAGTATGGTTATCCTCATTCGTCACAACACCATCCACACGCGGTACTGGCTCAGATGGCTTTTCGATAACACCAAGTCCCCAGTGACGCCACGCAATCAAAGCGCCGCCACCTACAATAATAAGTCCAATGAAGATAGTGAGAAGAAAAGGTACTGCTACGTGTCCTGTTTTTTTAGCCATTTTAAAGGCTCCTTTCATTTTTTTGATCGTTAGATCATTGTCATTCTCTTGTTTTTAATTATAACCTCAGTAATATCAACTTATCGTATAACGCAATTCTGAAAAATATCCGTCATGAAATGAATAAATTTTTTTTTCCATAACGAAGGTTTAAAATCAAATGGCTGAGATACGGTTGTCAACAGAGTTTTCCACATTTTCAACACATATGAATTGTCTGCCATTGTTTAAACACACAATTCAACAGCCTGTTGAAATAGAACAGTCGTTCATTTTTCAATCTTTATATCGTTTTGGTAAAACGACGGTATATAGGCAACAAGCCTACTTTTTTCAATATATAATAATCGTTGTTTCCCGAAGCATCGATACGTTTTCGATGTTGATATAACACCTTATAACAACTCTGCCTTTTCAACAGTACGATTTTTAATTAATATATGCTTCCGCTGTTGTTGATTTATATAAAATAGTGTGCTATAATTAGTAAGGCTCATAAAAAATAGTATCCATGAATACAAGCTTGCGGTGAATACTTTCTAGTTTCTAATATATTTGTCGATGAGCACATATACATTTTCAAGTCAGAAATTATGTATTATAAATCTTCTTGTACACCGCATAGTTCTGAATCTGATATATACCAGATTAAATGAGCCTTCATTGAAGTATGAAATAACAACAGAGGCAACGTTAACCATAAAGTAGTTACGGTCATTGGTATAACCCAAGCGAATTATTCTCTCTGTCATTTACATAGACTATGTCAGAATTATTATTCGCATTAAGCAGAAATACGCAGTCTTGCTCATCTTCGGAATAAGTTTCTTGTACTGCAGGCTGCAACGCTCGACATGGTGCACCTCACTTTCACGAAAATATTATACATTAAAATTATAACATACATCATATTTTATTTCAAGACGTTTTTTTACTTGTAATTAAATTTTAATTTTGTAAATATACGAAAGGAAGGATAACGGAATGAAGCCGTATCTGAAAAGAGCATGGGCGGAGATATCGCTACCAAAGCTGAGAAAAAATGTGGAGATAATAAAGGGGCTCAACTCCCCCGATACAGAAATAATGGCTGTTGTTAAGGCTGACGCCTATGGTCACGGCGACGAACATATCGTACGCTGTCTCGCAGAGCAGTGCAGTATCAGATACTTCGCGGTATCCAACCTAGACGAAGCAATAGCTGTAAGAAAGTTTGCTCCACAGGCTGAAATCCTTATTCTCGGATACACTCCACCAGAATACGCTCATGAAATAGCCGTATACAACATAATACAGGGAGTTGTCTCAACGGAATACGCTCTAGAACTCGTTAAAAACAGCGCAGAACCTATCCGATGCCACATAAAAATAGATACAGGAATGGGAAGAATAGGTCTTAAGCACAATACTCCAGAGGATTGCGCTGCGGAGATTGAAAATATGATGAAAATAGAAAAGCTCTCAGTAGAAGGAATATATACTCATTTTGCCGTTGCTGACAGCGATTCTCCCGATAATATCGCCTACACCGATAAACAGGAGAAGTTTATAATCGATACATATGATGTGCTTGTAAACCACGGTATAAAGCTCCAGCACCTCCACTTCATGAACAGTGCTGCTACATGCTACAGGAATAGCTCACGAAGTACGCTTTCACGTGCTGGTATCATTCTATATGGTCTTCACCCAGATATAAGCCTTGATATCCCCGAAGGACTTGAACCCCTTATGGAGCTAAAAGCCGTTATCTCACACGTAAAGACTGTAAATGCTGGAGACTGCATTAGCTACGGAAGAACGTTTATCGCCGAACACGAAATGCGTATCGCTACAGTAACTATAGGATATGCCGATGGCTATTCGAGACTTCTCAGTTCTAAAGGCGAAATACTCGTTCATGGAAAACGCTGTAAGATAGTTGGCAGAGTTTGCATGGATCAACTTATGATAGACGTGTCAAATGTTCCACAAGCTAAGTCTGGTGATATCGTCATTCTCATAGGTACTGACGGAAATGATCAAATCACTGCCGACGACCTTGCACAAACCTATGGTACTATCGGCTACGAAGTAGTCTGCGGTATCTCAAAGCGTGTACCGCGTATCTATATTGAGTGATTAGTGTTTATTTGTAAGGTTGGATATTATCTAATCGTTTGCATGAACGCCTTTTTCTGCGTTAAGCATATAAAGGAGTAATAATATGTCTGTCAAAACAGAACCGCATATGTGCTTTTGGGCAAATCTATATGGTAAAAACTTTGACCTGCCTAAGATTGAAGATGCATTACAAGTAAAAATAGAGGTTGGTTATGAACTCACTATAAATCCACCTGAAAATCTACCTGGTGATTCACATTATGATGAAATCGCTTGGCTTTTGAATCTAATGGAAAATAATAAAGAAGTATTACTCGAATCCGGAGTTGATTTTTCAAAGTCTCAAATCTGGATGATCTATTATTACGATAAACAATGTAATATGGAATTTGATCCTGTTCTTATGGAGCGTATGGGAAATCTTGGATTGAAACTATGTGTTTCCTGTCAAGCAATTTAGTCAGTATTTTCAGAAGTTAACACCCTGTCAAGGTTCACTGGCTAATACGTTTTTTATTAGTGATGTAGAGGATGCTGATCCCTAGAAAGACAAAGGAGGATAATTAAATGACAAAAGCTATGACTATATCGTATGAAGTTGGAGATAATCTATATCTCAACCTTACAAATAAATGTCCTTGTGCCTGCACATTCTGTATACGTAATCATGCTGACGGTGCCTACGGCTCTGATCCTCTGTGGCTGGAGCACGAACCATCTATGGAGGAGATAGTGGATAACCTTCGCAAGCGTAATCTCAGAAAATACCGTGAGATAGTATTCTGTGGCTATGGCGAACCTACTGAACGTCTTGACGCTGTTCTCGAAACAGCCGCTTATCTCCGCAGCAGAGAAAACTGTCCTCGTCTGCGTATCAATACAAACGGTCTCGGCGACCTTATACATGGCAGAAGTATCGCAAAAGAGCTCTGCTATGAGTTGGACGTTATTTCCATAAGTCTAAATGCCCCCACAGAAAAGGACTATATGGCTGTAACTCGCCCAAAGTTTGAGAACGCTTTCGCAGCTCTTCAGAAATTCACAAAAGACTGTGTAAAAATCGGCAGAGCGGAAGTATTAATGTCTGTCGTGGACGTTATCCCCAAAGAGCAAATTGAAGCTTCACGAAAGCTTGCCGAAAAACTCGGTGCTCATCTCCGTGTAAGAGAGTTTGACGACTGATAAACTGCACATATTCCACCATATCTCTTTGTGCAGTATTTTTACATTCCGCCTATGGAAAAATATTCATTTATATGGTATAATTATTAATTGAAGGATTTCTCTAATCTGAGATAAGGAGTAATTTCTATGAGTAAAAAAGGAAAAATCATCCTTGCAGCTTCAATTTCCACCTCAGTTCTTGCTCTTACAGCTGCTGCGGTAACTGTTTTCGTCTGCAAGCGTATTTACGAGAAGAATTATTTCTCGGTCACGGATTAACAAGTCAATATTATTAAAAAGAAGGTTGAATAATATGGAAATCAAATTCACAAAGGCATCAAGCCTCAAGGCTAAGCCACAACCCGGCGATAAGCTCGGCTTCGGTCACATTTTTACTGATTATATGCTCGTTATGCCTTACGATGCAGGTCAGGGCTGGCATGATCCAGAAATCAAGCCTTACGCTCCTATAGAGCTTTCACCAGCAGCTATGTGCTTCCACTACGGTCAGGAAGTATTTGAAGGTCTGAAGGCTTACAGAACTGCTGAGGGCAAGGTACAGCTCTTCCGTCCTGAAGAGAACTTCAAGAGACTCAATAAGTCTAACGAAAGACTTGTTATCCCTGAGCTTCCAGAAGATTTAGGCATGAAGTGCCTTATGGAGCTCCTTAAGGTTGAAAAGGATTGGGTTCCTTCAAAGGAAGGCGAGTCACTCTATATCCGTCCGTTCATTATCGCAGTTGATCCTTTCCTCGGTGTAAAACCTGGTGATCATTATCTCTTCATCATCGTTCTTTCTCCTTCAGGCGCTTACTACGAGAGTGGTCTCAACCCAGTAAACATCTACGTTGAAAGCAAGTATGTCCGCGCTGTAAGAGGTGGTATGGGCTTCGCTAAGACAGGAGGTAACTACGCTGCTTCTCTTATCGGACAGGATGAGGCTCATAAACAGAACTACTCGCAAGTTCTTTGGCTCGACGGTGTTGAGCAGAAGTACATAGAAGAAGTTGGCGCTATGAACATTTTCTTCGTTATCGACGGTAAAGTAGTAACTCCAATGCTCCAAGGCTCTATTCTCCCTGGTATTACAAGAAAGTCCGCTATCGAAGTATGCAAAAGCAAAGGCCTTGCTGTTGAAGAAAGACGTATCGACATCCAGGAAATCGCCGATGCATACGATGCAGGCAAGCTCGATGAGGTATTCGGAACAGGTACTGCTGCTGTTATCTCACCTGTTGGTCACCTCAAGTGGAATGACAAGGTTATGGAGATCAACGGCAATAAGATTGGCAAAATCTCACAGATGCTCTATGATACTATGACAGGTATACAGTGGGGCAAGATTGAAGATACATTTAATTGGATTGTTCCTGTTGAATAATTATAATAGAATCAATAATTTATGCGCTTCCGCTTCATTCGGAAGCGCTTTTTTACGTTAATTATAATTGCGCATTGTTTAGATTAATAAGGCAAACAAACACAATTATCTTGTGTACACTGTAAGCCTTCACAGCTTAATTTATATTATCACTCCTGAACGCCTTATCATATAATAATGTTATCAGGAATAATCATTCTAAATATAAAAGGCAGATTGGAGTTTCAACATGAATAAATACAGAATACTTATCGCAGGCGGCGATATGCGACAAATATATTGTGCTAATCGTCTATCAGAAGAGTACGAGATAGGAATCATCGGTTTCGATAAGAGTATTATCCCCGAATGTATGGATATGTCCTTTACAGATGTAAGCCATCATAAAAAATACGACTATGCTGTCTTACCTGTGCCGCCACTCGACGATAATGGAAATATATATACACCTTGCTGCTCGGAAATACTCTCGCCACAAGCGTTACAAGGATTTCTGTCTGAAAATCCAATAGTATTTGCAGGGAAACCAAGCGAAAAACTTAAAAATTCTTTTCCAAATGCTAAAATCAGCGATTATCTGCTAAGTGAGGAACTTAATATAAAAAATGCTGTTCCCACTGCAGAGGGAGCGGTGAAGCTAGCTCTTGAAGAACTACCTGTTACTCTAAATGGACTGAATGTTCTCATTGTAGGAATGGGCAGGATAGGTACAACTCTTGTGAGAATATTACAAGGATTCGGAGCAGTTATTTCCGTTGCCGTTCATAGTACACGCGGAGCTGCAAAGGCTAGGCTGTATGGTGTGAAAGCAGTTTCCACAAAACATCTCGGAAACAACTACGACCTTGTGTTCAATACAGCTCCAAAACTCATTTTTGACAAAAATACCCTTGAAAAGTTCAACGACAATACTCTTTTTATTGATCTTGCCTCAAAACCAGGAGGAATCGACTTTGAAGCAGCTCTAAGTCTCGGTTTGAAAGTCATTTGGGCTCTTGGCCTTCCCGGTAAAACTGCTCCTGTGACATCGGGTCGGATAATCGCGGAAACTATCTGCTCCATGCTTGAGGAAAGGAGTGAAGATATTGAGTGAAATATTAAAGGGACTGCGTATCGGCTTCGCTATGACAGGCTCTTTCTGCACGTTTGAAAAAAGCTTTCAACAAGCAGAAATACTGATAAAAAGTGGCGCAGAGCTGCTCCCCATAATGTCCGAGCACGTATCAACCATAGACACAAGATTTGGTAGCGCCACAGAAAACATCAACAGACTCAGTTCTATAACTGGTAAAAAGGTCATTCTATCTATTTCCGAGGCTGAAACTATCGGACCTAAGGAACTAACTGATATAATGGTTGTAGCGCCCTGTACATCAAATACCGCTGCGAAACTTGCTGCCTCTGTAACAGATACTACTGTTACAATGGCTGTGAAGTCTCATCTGCGTCGCGGGAAACCTATAGTCCTCGCCATTGCATCAAACGACTCGCTAATGGGATCCGCGAAAAATCTGGGTGAGCTGTTCAACAGGAAGAATTACTACTTCGTGCCAATGCTGCAGGACGACTGGATAAATAAGCCAGCGTCACTTGTAGCTGATTATTCGTTGCTGCCTAAGACAATTGAAGCGGCTATTAAAAATGTGCAACTGAGGCCTATAATTTATCATTCTTTGCATAAATAAAAAGGCAGTCTATTGACCGCTTTTTTATTCATCCTTTTCGATATAATAATCATATGGCGAACACAAAACAACAAGCTTATCTTTTACCATATCCGGATTAATATTATGATACTCTAATATATATTTTTCATAATTATCTTCATGAAATATATTGTTTTCAAAGCATTTTTTTAAATCATCATTATTATATTCATCATAAGGAAGAAGAATAATGTTGATACTTCTGCTTTTTTCATTCTTGAGTTGCTCTTTAATATAATCATAACGAAGTGTATCTATATATTTATTTGTCAGGCATACGGTTAAAACCAGACATGAACACATAACTGTAAAAGCAAATACAAATAGACTGGCTTTATGATAGTAATCAGATGGTATATATTTAAAAGAAGCAGTTATTATTTCACCACAAAGAAGTATCCAGAACAAATAATTTGTCAAAAAGCAACGTGATGTCACAGGGCTTAAAATAATAAAGGATGCTGTAACAACAAAAGAACTAATCAAATAAATATAAGAACGTATTTGACTTTTTTTATCCAAAAAAGCATAAATAAGATAAGCAATTGCAACAACATAAATAAAAGAAAATGAAGTTTCAAGTGCAGTTACTTTGAGTGCGGGAGTAAAATCATGAATGTTTGATACGCAATTAGTAAAAATAGAATATGAAGAATAAAACCAGCAAATCATAATACATGGCTTAAGATATTTGTATTTAGTATCAGCAAGATTTGTTTTTTAATATATAAATGAAAATGATAGGGCAACGATAATTGTAATAAACCAAAAGCTTTTCGTATAATGTAACGCAACATTAGAAAATGCATTCTGCATCATATCAGACATATCAAGTATGAAAAATCTAGTTCCAATCTGATCTCCTTCATTATAAATATTAGAATAATTCTGATTAAAAAACATTAAAAGGCAAGAAGCAACAGCACCAAGTAGAAAAAAGGCAGCATGTAAACAGCATTTTTGATTCATTTTCAAAGTCAAAACAAGCATTACAACAGAAATACAGACATTATAAAGCGTTATATGCTCAACACAAAGTCCACCAATAAAAGAAAGTACAAGAAAAAGAAAAGCCGTAATTCTATGAGGCTTATAACCATCAAAAATACATTTAAAAATAAATAATAGATATACAAAAACAATAAGCATCGAGAAAACGTAATTTGTGTAACCGCTTATCCAATTAACAGTTTCAGCATACGTAGAAGTAGGAATCATAATAAAACAAATTAACGTTAATGAGTATTTACTATATGCAGTAAAGTTTCTGAAATCAAAAAGGTTCGCCAGTAAAATAAGAAAGAGACTCAAAGATATAGACACAAAAACAGTACTAAAATAAACATTATTTATTAAAATAAGAAGTAATTATATTTGAAAAATATCTACAATTTGGAACCAAGCATTCATCCAGAACATGATCCTTACCAGAAAAGAACCATATATAATCATCCCCCTGCATAAACAACGCTAATGAAACACCTATAGAAAAAATAAAAATCAAAATAAATGGAATCCATTGCTTATTCTTGAAAATAAAATTAAAATGATTCATAATGCCCCCCAAATGAAACTAATATAGATAAATAAAACAAAAAAGCTCCATCAGAAATCTAATGGAGCTGAATGATGTCGGCACTGATTTAGTTTCCCGGGCCGTCACCAGCCAAGTATCGTCAACGCGAATGAGCTTAACTTCCGTGTTCGGAATGGGAACGGGTGTGACCTCATTGCTATAAGCACCGACTAATTA
>JAEEGJ010005167.1_pt1 | contig 41913 bp, 30 predicted proteins | sample 8958761 | NCBI WGS metagenome assembly JAEEGJ01 (sample SAMN16246546, study PRJNA631951) | gut metagenome | biome: gut microbiome; feature: rumen; material: RS-attached | host: Bos | place: Iran: Karaj | collected 2018-10 | reverse complement strand
AGATGGGCCTGTTCATTCTCAAATATTTCATTTCCAATATAATTCTCCATACATGCATCGCATGCACATTTCTTCTTTCGTTTATTCTGCATATAAATTGTAATGAAATCCGCCTTAATTGTACAGCGGTATTTCGTTACGCCCTGCCGCAGAGGTATATGTTCGGAGATGCGCTGTGTACGTCTGCGGTGTGATTTTCTGAAGTTTATAAAAAAGCAAATGCCTCATTTCACGTTGTTCAGAACAATCGGCATTTGCTTTTTTATAAACTTCGAAAATCAGCATCCTCGTCCGAAGACAGCGAATTTCCGAATGTCTCCCTTTGCGGCCGGGCTGTATATGAAATGGCGGGCAATCATTACCACCGGCTAAGCCGGTGGTTTATTTTTATTGACTATACAAAAGTAAAACCGAACTTTGAAAAAGCTCGGTTTCAAAATGCTGAATATTTATTTGGTTACGGCGCGTATTTTTGTGCCGGAGGTTGTTACAGTAACATCGTATTCGGGAGATGTTGAAACAAGCTTGCCGTTTACTTCCCATCCTGCAAAAGATGCATTATCGGAAGAGAATGATAGATGTACAGGGTGCTCTGTTAAATAGTTGCCTTTCCATGCGGTACTGAGATTATTGAAGGAAAGGGTGTTTATCTTTATTTCATAGTCTGATGAGCAGTTACAGGAAACGCTGAGGCTTCCGACTTTATCTTTTAGTTCCAATTCGTTTAAAAGATATTCCTGCATGTATTTAGGTCTTTCGGTGAAAAAGTCTGCTATGACTTTTATATCTACAGCAAAGTCTTCTTCTGTGTAAGGCGGAGTAAAATCGTCATTTGGATCGTAGCTGTCTACTACGAGAGGGCCGCGGAAGCGTTTGTGGGATTTTACATCACCTTCTTTAAACTCTTTGGCACGGGCGTTGAGCTTGGGAAGAACGTTGTCAGGATTAAAATTGTAATTCATCATGTCCATAAATGTGGATGCGAAACGCCCCTTAAATTCCTCGTTTTCAATCAGTGCGCAAAGAAGTGTATCATTTAAAAGCGGGTTGGAATCACGCCACTGGCCGTCGATGAATGAATCCATGGAAGGATTTGTCCTGTTTGTTATGAGATTTGTGGATTCATCGAGGTCGTATAGGAGCCAGCGCCATTTGCAATCGCCGTAGGTGCTTCCGTCAGGTGTTATCGTTCTCCAAAGAGCAAGATTGTTGGAGAAAGAATCGGAGTTTGCGACGTATATTTCTGTTATGTAATAATCGATCATGCTCTGAATGTCTATTCTGTCGGAAATCCATTTGTAGTTTTCAGGAACAGTCAGATCGTTTGATGCGGCAAAATCAAGTATCTCCGTAAAATATGAAGTATCCTCGGGATTATCGGTATTTGTGTTAAAAACGTCCTCGGTGTTTTTTATTATAAGGACATTGTCGGGAGAGACGTTGTAGTGAGTGCTTACATAATCCTCGCTGATAGTTTCCTGTATAACATACAGTCCCCAGTATTCTCCGTTTATAAATACTTCGCACGGAATTCCTTTCTGGGTTCCGATATTTCTGTCTTCTACAAGGCTTTGACAGAATACGTCACGCATCTTGGTGACAAAAAGATCTGTTGAACCGCCGGAGCGAAGCATGAGTTTGGATTGTAATCCGGTTCTGTCTTTGAAAAAGTCATACTTAAATGCCTCGTTATTGTCATATTCGGGACGGGCATACATGTTGAAACTTTTCTGGTTTTCTGCAACGGACCATCCGCCATGTATTCTCAAACCTATTTTTTGTTCGAATTCTTTTTTATGCTCGGGAGAAAGAAATTCAATCTCTGCGGGTCTTTCCCAGCCTCGTCCCTCCTTGGCATAGTTTGGGGAGTCATATATGAAGGATTGAGGATCTGCGTCATATTTGGCTGTCTTAAGATCCATAGCTTTTCCTATGCAGTATATGCCTTTCTCATAGTTAAAAAGATCTTCCGGATCCATTGAGATTGACATTATGGCTGTGTTCTTGTAGCCGTAGGAATCAAGGCCTACATAATACGTTTCTGAAGCAACCTGACTTTTTCCTCTTGAAGATATTGCGACTGCTTTTAATACAGTGGCTTTGTCTACGTTATAGTCGGGAAGATAGGTGTTTTCATAAGCAATATTATCGATGTTTGAATAGATATTTGGCTCACTTGTCCTGTTTGCAACGGTTATGGGGCCTTCATATTTAAGCGAGTTTTCAGTCGGAACAGATCCGTCAAGTGTGTAGTAGATGTCACCTTTTGGGGCCGATAATGAAACGCTTATCTCATTGTCGAACCATCCGCCTTCTACAGAAAATGTGGGTGATTCAATCTGCGGAACTTCGCGGATCTTGGATTCAGGAACATAGTAGGGCGTTGCGTCGCAGATAAAAAATTTCCCGAGATTACTGAGAGAAGAGGAATATGCTTTGTTATCGGGAAGGTTGCCCGGAATGCCCACTCTTGTAATAATTTTTTTGTCAGGTGATGAGAGAATGACCTGTTCTCCGTTTGAAAATCTGAATGGAACGTCATGAATATCAGAGGGACGGAAGTCTTCCTTGTACATCGAAGTATCATCGATATTGGGGCTGGACCAAACCATTACGGTCTGCTGCGGCTCAAGCGTATAGTCCTGGAAAATGAACTTTTCGAGGTCGCGCTTGTTATCAGAAAGAGCCCATCCGCTCAGATTGACGGGGGCGTCGGAATTATTATACAGTTCTACATAGTCGGCGCCGTAATTGGCGTTATCATCGTAAGCTGCGGATATATTTTTGGCACATACTTCTGTGATGCGGATAGGAGATCTTTTTTCAGGGAAAAATTTGCAAAAAAATGCCAAAAGGCATAGAAATACTATGGATGCAAGTATTAAGATGATTCTTTTTATTTTAACTGAATTTATAGTAGTCATAACAGTAACATTTTATTGTAAAAACATAGTGATGACAAGAGGTTCGGGGCGCTGAGAAATTTATATGAAGGTTATCGCATTTCACACTGTGGAAGAGAGTATGATAAACATGATATAGTTATTGATGAAAATATATCCAGGCGGAGATTTATATTGTATGAGAATTCTTATGGTCAATAAGTTCCTCTATCCAAACGGAGGATCTGAAACATATATATTTAAGCTGGGCGAAGCTCTTATTAAGATGGGGCATGAAGTCCAGTATTTTGGCATGGAACACAAGGGAAGGTGCGTTGGGAATGCGGTAGGTGCGTACACATCGGACATGGATTTCCACGGGGGCAGCAAATTAAGTAAGCTTACTTATCCCATAAAGACAATATACAGTACGGAAGCGAGGAAAAAGATAAGGCTTGTCCTCGATGATTTTAAGCCCGATGTTGTTCATTTAAACAACTTTAATTACCAGCTTACGCCGTCGGTGATTCTAGAAGTTGTTAAGTGGAGAAAAGAGAAATCAAGAAAATGCAAGATTATATTTACCGCGCATGATTATCAGCTCCTTTGCCCAAACCATATGTTCAATAACCCGCAGACGCACGAAAACTGTGAGAAGTGCGTGGGCGGACATTTTGCGAATTGCATAAAAGGAAAATGCATTCACGGTTCTGCGGCCAAGTCTGTGGTGGGAGCTATGGAAGCGTATTTCTGGAAATATAAGGGAACATATAAGTACATTGATAAGATAATCTGCTGCTCGGAGTTTATGAAGACCAAAATGGATACAAATCCTGTATTTGCCGGTAAAACTATTGCGATGCATAACTTTATCACGCATGCCGATAAAGAAGCTGCGACGTGCGGTGAATCCACATTCTCCAAATCGTCATCATACGACAACGTGCATGAAGATAGATATGTTCTGTACTTTGGAAGATATTCATGGGAAAAAGGAATCAAAACCCTCATCAAAGCTTGTGAGGAACTCCCGGATGTAAACTTCATTTTCGCGGGGAGCGGTGAATATGCAGAAGAAATTGAGAAACTTCCCAATGGCAAAAATGTCGGATTTAAGACCGGAGAGGAGCTTGATGCGCTCATAAGAAACGCAGAATTTACGGTATATCCATCTGAATGGTATGAGAACTGCCCGTTCTCCGTTATGGAGAGCCAGGAGAGACTGGTTCCCGTAGTCGGTGCGAATATAGGCGGGATTCCGGAGCTTGTAGAGGACAATAAGACAGGCAGACTCTTTACAAGCGGCAATGCAAAAGAGCTTGCGGATACAATTAAGAATCTTTGGAACAATCCGGAAGAACTTGACAGATACAGAGAAAACCTCAAAGAACTAAAACGCCTCGACGCAGATGAATACGCGAGGGAACTTTTTTGCAATATACTAATTCGCTAAGTAAATTACAAAGGTGACAAGAATGACTATTACAATACTGACTCCGACTTACAACAGAGCGGGGACTCTCCCAAAACTCTTTGAGTCCCTTCAGGGGCAGACGAGTAAGGACTTTGAATGGATCGTTATAGATGACGGAAGTAAGGACAATACTACTGAGCTGGTAAAAGAGTTTGTAGAGAAAGCGGAAGGCTTCTTAGTAACATACCTTAAGCAAGATAATTCGGGTAAGCATGTTGCGTTAAATAACGGAATCAGCAAGGCACAGGGAGAGCTTATTTTTATTGTCGACAGTGATGACTGGCTTTCAGACAATGCGGTTGAGACAATACTTGAATACCGTGAGAAATATAGCTCACAAAAGCAGGAAAAGAAACTGTGCGGATTTAGTTTTCTTAGGGCGTACAGCGACGGGACCGTGAATACGGGAGAATTTCCGGTGAACGGAGTTATAGATACCTATAGGCAGCAGAGGATTAACAACAATCTCCTTGGTGACAAGGCGGAAGTATATTACGCAGATGTTTTGAAACAGTATCCCTTTGAAGTTTTCGAAGGAGAGAAGTTCATGCCTGAAGATGCGGTGTGGCTCAAGATGTCGGGACCGTACAATATGGTTCACGCAAACCGTATCATATATTATTGTGATTACCTTGAAGGCGGTCTTACAAAGAGCGGCAGAAAGATGAAGATATATTCTCCGTATGGAATGATGTACAGGTCCAAGATCTACATTACAGATTCCGGTGTAAAGCTCAAGGTAAAGATCAAGATGATGCTGCTGTACCATATATATAACCGATTTGCACATATTGAGGACAAGCGGTATGGGATTTCACGGGGAAAAACAGCGGCAAAAAGAGAAAGGATAAAGATAAGAAAGAGTCTGCTTTATTATTCATGTCTAATTCCCGCAAAGATTATGGCATTAAGATGGGGAAAAGAATAAAATTAGCAGAAATATGCAAAAAATCTGTTATGATATGGTATGACTTCTAAAATGAAATTACAGAAATCCGCACCTGCTGCGGATTTCGTGAGAAAGTGATTCAGGTGGCAAATAGGCCCTGCGACAAAGTTTTTTAAAATATTTATATGAGGCTAGACAATGACTAACAAAAGCATAAACGAAAGAAATGCTTCGGATGATTTAATTAGATTATTTTCAGTTTTTCTTGTAATTATGGTGCATGCAGATAATCAGCCTTGGAGTGGAATCCCGATTCTATCAGCTCTTATCAGGATGATACTTTTATTTTCAAACAGCTTTTTTTATATGCTGAGTGGAAAATATAATATTGGCATAGAATTCAATGAGGCGGGAGATTATTTGAAGTATTATAAGAAAAAGTTCGTAAACATCGTATTCCCGTATGTTTTTGTCAGTATACTTTTAAGTATTTGGAATCTCCGGAAAATCCCCAATCTTGATTTTGGGTCTACACCTGTTGCACTATATTATTTAAAATCATCACTGAAAGATCTTATCAGCAGCAATAGTTCAACACATTTATGGTTTATGTTTGGACTTATAGGGTATTTGCTTTCAGCACCGTTTTTGTCAAAAATGTTCCATGCGATGAGCAATATTGAACTTCATATATTGTATGGAATAATTATTATTTGGAACACGATTACTGTTTTGATATTTCCATTTTTTAATGAGCCTTTTGGTTATCATGGATGGTTTCTGACAGGATGGATGATACATTTTTGCCTGGGATACTATGTCGATCGCGCAGTAACATCAAGTAATGCAAAAATGTTTTATGTCATGGGAATACTTGGAGCATTTATCAATGTAATGGGAGCGACTTTTTTCGCTGATAGATTCAGTAATCCAAACGATCTTGCACCGACATTTATTATTACTTGTGTGGGAGTAATGGCTTTTCTGCAGCGTAAATTAAATGTAAGTGATGAAAGGCTGAAAAGAATAACTAGATTTATGTCCGGTTATTATTTTTATATATACATGGTGCATTTTCATATTTTGAAGTATATAACGCCTAATATTACAAATGCGATACCGAAAGGCTTAAGATTTATTCCGGATGTCATGGTTACGTTCAGTATTTCATTTGTATGTTCGATCATTTTGAAATTTATTATTACGCCATGTAGTAATCTTTTGAAGAAAATATTATAAGGAACTATTATTTATGAAGAAGACTTTGTTTTTGTCAACTGCATGGGCGCTTCCGGAGATGTGCGGAGCCAAGTTTCTGACCAGATTCAGACGTGACGTTTTTAAGAATGTTTGCGGTGAGGATGAGGTTGACGTTCTGGTTGCATATTGGAAGAATAATGAGATCACGCAGGAACCTGATGTGCACTATGAATGTACTTTCAGGAATATACCTCAGCAGCTGATGAATCTTGCGCGCGGAAATGTCCATTTTATCAGTGACGCATATAATAAAAGAGTTCTAGAAATGATAGAACAAAACGGATACAAGCTGGTTGTCTACGATGATGCGGCATTTGGCAAACTTTCCGGGATCATAAAAAAGAAGTATCCCGATATCATTCAGGTTGCCCTGTACCACGGAGTGGAGAAGCAGTTTGCAAAGAGTATGTACAGTTCTTCCATAAAAAACAGATTGAGATTCTATCAGTACAATGCTCTCATTCGTTCGGAACGCAGGCAGGCCAAAACTGTTGATGCCAACATTATGCTCAACAACCGTGATGCAGAAAATTTTTACAAATATAACGGTGTTAAGGCGAAAGCTCTTTTGCCCATCGGATATATAGATACATCAAAGTCTACGGATGAAATAGCAGATCTTGAAGATGACAAGACGGCGCTTTTGTTTGTGGGAAGCCATTATCTTCCGAATGTAGAGGGGGCAAAGTGGTTTGCGACGAATGTGATGCCGCGTATTAAGGACTACTGTCATCTCTATGTTGTCGGATTTGGTATGGAAGAATATGCGAAAGATCCGGAATTTGCGGGAGACAGTATCACAATAGTAGGAACCGTCGACGACCTCGCTCCGTGGTATAAAGCGGCAGACATTGTTGTCGGGCCCATCCTTCGCGGGGACGGAATGAAGACCAAGACAGCGGAAGCACTCATGTACGGAAAGTTCTTTATCGGAACGACAGAAGCGCTTATCGGATATGACATGATACAGGGATGTGAGTGCAATACGCCTGATGAATTTGAGAGCAGGATATCCGAACATATAGCCGGACCGCACAAGAAATATTATGAAGAACAGAGACAGCTCTACGAGCGATACTACTCTTATGAAGCTGCAACGGAGACTATAAAGAAACTCCTTGAGGAACTGGAAAGTGAACGAGAATAAGAAAAGCATATATACCATAATTCTTAATTACAACAATTATGATGATACGGTTAATTGTATAAACAGCTTTGATGCCATAACGGCGTTTGACATTAAGATCATACTTGTGGATAATGCTTCGGAAAAAGAATGTGTTCAAAAGCTCGATAAGTTTGTTTCCGAAAAAAATGGGATTATTTTTATAAAGAATAAAGAGAACCTTGGTTATGCGGCAGGTAATAATGTTGGAATAAAAGAGGCCATACGAAGGGGAGCAAAATATCTAGCAATAGTCAATAACGATGTGATTGTAAATGAAGACTCTTTTACTGCGAGTATAGATATACTAAATGATAAGAAAGTTGCTTTTTCCGGACCTGCGATTTTACAATACGGTACAGGTAAGATACAGTATACTGGCGGCAATATTGATTTTTGGAAGCTCCTTACGCCGCATCTTAATGAAGGTCTTGAGTATCATAAATCCGCAGATATTGTGGAATGCGACTATGTGGGCGGAGCATGTATGCTCTTTAGGGCGGAAATAATAGATGTACTTGGATATATACCGGAAGATTATTTCCTTTTCTGGGAAGAGACCGAGTGGTGTGCCAAGGCCCGCAATATGGGATACAAATGTATCTGTACATTCGATGGATGTGTGGATCACAAAGGGTCGGTCACGATACGCAAGGTTAAAGGCCTCGAATCCTACTATTTTGAGAGAAACAGAGTGATGTTTTCTCTTAGGAATGACAAGAACGTATTTAGGAAAATCGGCGCGATCATAAGGGTCTATATGGAAGCTTTTGCGAAAGGAATATTGAGAGACAGAGTGTTCTTTAGCTATTTTCCGTATTATGCGGACGGATTAAGAGGAAGAGATAGATTAAGATAGGATGTAGATTGGTTTGATGGGCAATAAATCACTTAAAAAGAATGCTTTTTACAATATTATAAGGAGTATGTTATCTTTCATATTTCCACTGATAACATATCCGTACATCACTACTATTTTGATACCGGACGATCTTGGAAAGGTGACTTTTTCAATATCGGTAGTATCGTATTTTATGTTACTTGCGGTTTTTGGAATGGGAACATACGCAATCAAAGAGTGTGCTCCTCTTAGTGGTAATAAGAAAGCTATAAATGAAAGAGCATCAGAGTTTTTTACATTTAACATGATTACGGCAGCTATTTCCTTTGTGCTACTATTGCTTGCCATGCTTTTTGTCAAAAAGTTTCACCCCTATACATTACTTCTTCTTATTCAGTCGCTGCAGATTATTTTCAGCGTGATCAGTGTGGAATGGGTCAACGTAGTATACGAAGATTACAAGTATACTACGATCAGGTTTCTTATCATTGATATTATCAACCTGCTCATTCTTTTTCTTTTTGTCAAAAAATCCTCTGATTATTACATTTATGCATTTATAACTATCAATACTTATATTTGTATGTCTGTTACCAATATGCTGTATTGTAGGAGATATGTGGATCTAAAGGTCAAAAAAGATCTTGATTTTATGGGCCACGTACGCAAAGCACTGCCCTTTTTTATAAACGATCTCAGTGTCGCTATTTATATAGGGGCTGATACGACGATGATCGGATTTCTTACCGGAGATAAGAATGATTACTGCAACGGAATATATTCGGTTGCGGTAAAGATATATACTGTTGTAAAAAATGTATTTGTTGCTATATTCTCAGTTACCGTATATAGGCTTACTGCTTGTATTGCAAAGAAAAATTATGACGAATATTATAAAGTATTAAATGGAGTGACTTCGTATTTTATCTTACTTGCATTTCCGGCAGTGACAGGGATGATAGTTTATGCCGATTACATATGTATGATATTTGGAAACGGAAAATACCTGGAGGCGGCTCCGTCGCTCAGGCTCCTGGCAATAGCACTTTTGTTTGCGGTATTTGGCGGAATTGCCACAAGATGTATAAACGTTCCTCTCGGATACGAGGTCGTTAATACCAAGGTGACGCTGATAGTGGCAATAGAAAATGTACTTCTCAATATTCCTTTTATTATTATCTTTGCAGAAAGAGGTGCGGCATTTACAACAGCGCTTGCGGAGTTTACGGTACTCTTTTTGTGTGCTTTAAAGCTAAAAAAGGAACATGTAAAATTACCGGGACTTATTAATCTCAAACACATAAGAGATGCAATTATCGGATGTGTGTGGATATGCGCGACATATGTAATAGTAGGCAGGATAGAGGCATTCTATCTTGTCAGGATGATAATCGGAATTGCGATGTCGGTTGTTGGATATGCATTTGTGCTGTTCGTAATGCGAAATGAGATATTTATAGAAACGGTGGAAAGTAAACTTCATCTCAGAAGTAAATAAGGTGATAAAAAGTATGGTGGAAACAGGTAAATTCAAAAGGTTTGTTGATATATTGGCGATTATTACGATTCCGTATATTTTTGTATTAAGTATTTTGTGGAATTACGGGATGTTTCATAAACTATTCAAGTTTTCGCTCCTGATATTGACAGCACTTTGGTTGATTGAATGTATTAGAAAAAGGAAAAGCATTTTATTTCCGGGGATCAATAAGTTTATATTGGCGGTAATGCTGATTATTGTGATTGCAAGTACGGCAAGTATATATATTCTTATGTTAAAAAATGAGATGTATAATACCGAGTGGATATATTTTGTATATGTTGATGCAGCTGCTCTTGTAATATCGATGCTTCTATATGCTTGTAGAAAAGAAAAGTTTGAAATTGGACTGAGATTGTCATCAATGTTTGTTCTGGTTACGGCATTATGGGGAAACATAGACTATATGGTCAGAGCTGTTATGTATCATCCGACATTCAACGATCTGGCAACAAGAGAGTGGAGGATATGTTCCATATATCAGAATCCCATTCCCGCAGGGCACATAGTTCTTATGTTTTTGTGGATACCTTTTTCGCTTAAATATAATGAACTTAGTAAAAAACGAAAAACTATAGATGCGGTTGTAAGAGCTACAGTCTATGTGCCGTTTATATTGGCAACAGGATCAAGGAGCATTTGGATGGGGCTTATCTTTTCGGCACTTGTTTGGTTGGTGGCTTGTAGAGAAGAACTGCTTGATAATTGGAAGAATATATCCAAGAAGATCAAGATTGCTTTATCAGTGTTTGCAACTATAGTTGCAGGCTTTGGATTAGTGTTTGCGATCAAGAGCGTCGCGCCGAGATTTTCGAATTTTTCGAAAGCAGAGGCTTATGTTGTAAGATCGAGTTATTTTAGATATACACTTGAGAGAGTTGCCGGAAGCAGTATACTTAGAATACTATTGGGGCACGGATCCGGAAGTTGCAGAAACATGATCGCAGATTCACCGTGTTATGTTGACCCCTATGACATTTGCGATAACGCTTATCTGTCAATGCTCTATGAGTGGGGAATTGTTGCGATAGTGGCAGTGATTGTTATAGACATATTTATTTTTAAGCATATAATTAAGGCTGCTAAGGATAAAAAAAGAAATATAGCCGTATCATGTGCATATGCAGCTATAGCCTGCATTTTTCCGATATTTTTTTATGAGGCGCAGATGTGGCTTATGGTCGCTGTTCCAATGGCGATATTTGTGGCAGGAGGAATAAGTCCACAAGACGAAAGGAAATGAAGGAAGTTAAGTTATGACGTTATCACAGATTATTTACACAGTAGTATTGGGACCTCTTGAACTGTTATTTGACATTGTCTATGCGGTAGCTGTAAGCGCTACAAATAATCCGGGGTTATCACTGATATTTTTGAGCCTTACGATCAACCTGCTGGTTCTTCCGCTCTACAGAAGGGCAGATGCGATGCAGGAAGAGGAGAGGCAGCAGTCGATAAAGCTAAAACCCGGAATTGACCAGATAAGAAAGGCTTTCAAGGGCGATGAGCGTTTTATGATCTTACAGACATATTATCGTCAGAATAACTATAAGCCTTATTATGCGCTTAAAGGATCGCTCTCACTTCTTTTGGAGATACCGTTTTTTATAGCGGCTTATCACTATCTTTCACATTTAAGCGTGTTACAGGGAGCAAAATTTGGCCCCATAGGAGATCTCGGAGCACCTGATAATCTTATAGTGATCGGCGGCATCAGTATTCATCTGTTGCCTGTACTTATGACACTTATAAATATTGTTTCGGGTGCAATCTACACAAAGGGAATGCCGCTTAAGAGCAAGATACAATTGTACGGTATGGCTTTGATCTTTTTGGTACTTCTGTATGATTCACCGGCAGGACTGGTATTCTATTGGACACTTAATAACTTGTTTTCTCTTATAAAAAATATTTTCTACAAGTTGCCAAATCCCAAGAAAGTTATAGGGATTCTTTGCTCAATCGTTGGAATTGCAATACTGATCTCGGGATTGATATATTTTACCGGCATCAGAAGAAAGGTTCTTACTGTGCTTGTAGCAGCCGCATTGCAGCTTCCTTTGTTTAAGAAACGCATAAAGATATTAAATAAAGAATCCGGTGAGAAGACTGATAATATATCTGCAGATACTGCTAAAACAATTTTCTTTGCATGCAGTGTATTTATGGCTTTATTGGTGGGAGTTCTGATTCCATCTGCGATATTGAGTACGTCAACTGCGGAATTTGTTGAGATGAAAGCATATCATTCGCCGCTCACTTATCTTGTTCGTGCTGCAGCTATGTCAGTCGGGCTGTTTCTGGTCTGGGTTGTGATCTTCTATAAGCTTGCATCGGAGAAGGCTCAGAAGAAATTTGGTATGGTTTTTGTGATCGTGATGCTGTGTGCTGTTGTAGAGTACATGTTCTTTGGCAAAGGCTACGGTAACATATCACCGCTACTTAGATACGATGTTACTATCGAGATTATGCCAAAAGAGTATATGATCAATCTTGCTGTACTTGCGGTTGTGGCTGCTATCGGATACATGATATGGAAAAAGGGCAAAGGAGAGCTGATCAAAGCGATTTGCATTATCGGCTGTCTTGCCATAACTGCCATGTCTGTAATGAATATTAATAAGATACGTACAACCTCTGCAGAACTTGAGAAACTTGCTATGCAGAATAAGGAGAAAGATAACAGTAAGATTCCTGAGTTTACACTCAGCAAGAATGGCAAGAATGTAGTTGTGCTTCTGATCGATAGAGCAATAAGCGCTTATGTGCCGTACATGCTTGAAGAAAAGCCTGAGTTACAGGAGCAATTTGCAGGATTTACATACTATCCCAATTCTTTATCTTTTGGTATGTGTACCAATGCAGGCGCGCCGCCGATTTACGGAGGATATGAATATACTCCTAAGGAAATGCAGAACAGAGCAGATGAGCCACTGAAGGACAAGCATAACGAAGCTCTTTTGGTGATGCCTGAGATTTTTAGCAATAACGGATACAAAGTTACAATCTGTGATCCGCCATATGCTAATTATCAGTGGGTATCGGATCTTAGTATGTTTGATAAATATGAAGGCCTGAATGCTTTTGATACTTTTGGATACTTTGATGATGAAGAGACGGAAAGAATAGAGAATAAGGAGCAAGTTATAAACAGGAATCTCTTTTGTTATTCTCTGTTTAGGATAACGCCCGTATTCCTTCATAAAGAGGTTTACGATGACGGAAATTACAACCGTGCGGATCATTATGCCGATAAAGGCAATGATGAGGAACTTAGTTATAATTATATTCCGGAAGATCAGTATAGAAGTACAGGTGTGAGAGGTGATTTCTTAAAGGCGTACAATGCACTTAAGAATATGTCGATTATGACCAAAATCAGTGATTCTGACGAGAATACGTTCTTATCATTTTATAATACTACTACACATGAGATAATGATGCTTCAGGAACCGGAATATGAGCCGAGAAATGTTGTTGACAATACCGGGTATGAAGAGGAACATGGCGTAAGAACGGCACCGGGGCGCAGAGATCTGCAAATGACAACGGTAGCACAGATGGAGCATTATCAGTGCGATATGGCTGCATTTATACAGCTTGGTAAATGGTTTGACTATTTAAGGGAGAACGGTGTTTGGGACAATACAAGGATTATTATTGTGGCAGATCACGGATATCCTATAGGACTTGAGAAAGTATTGATGGATCAAGGTGACGAAGTAAAACCGGCTGAAGAGTATGAAGATGCAACGGCTGTCAATCCGCTTATTATGATTAAGGATTTTGGAAGTAATGAGTATTCTGTAAGTGATACCTTTATGACAAATGCGGATGTTCCGTCAGAAGCTTTTAAGGGAATCATAGACAATCCTGTCAATCCGTTTACGGGAAAGCCTATAGATGAATCGGGAAAAGAAGCAGATGAGATATATTGCATGCTTTCTGAATGGGATATAGACAAGAATCATGGAAATATATTTAAAGATCCAATCTGGTTTACATTGAAAAACAAGTATATGTTTGATGAAAACAACTGGTCTTTTAATAAATAAAATACAAAGCGGAGTTGCAATAAAGAAAGAGAGAAACAGACATGCTTTTATTTATGTATATTGACCCCGGCACGGGGAGCATGCTTTTTACAATACTGATCGGCGTGTTGAGTGCCGGATACTATTTCCTTCGAAATCTACTTATGAAGATGAAGTTCGCTTTTTCAGGCGGAAAAGTGAAGGAACAGGATGAAAGTCATATACCGTATGCAATTTTTACTGACAGTAAGAGATATCTGACTATATTTAAGCCAATCTGTGATGAGATGGAAAAGCGCGGAGAGAAGCTTGTATATCTTACTGCCGAAGAGGATGATCCGCTTCTAAAAGAAAACTATGAGAATGTTCGTACCGAATTTCTTGGTGAAGGTAACAGAGCTTATGCAAGAATGAATATGCTTAAGGCTGATGTGGTATTATCCACAACACCCGGCCTTGATGTATATCAGTGGAAGAGATCGAGAGATGTAAAGTGGTACGCTCATGTTCTTCATGCGGCAGGTGATGTTACCATGTACCGCATGTTCGGAATTGATTACTATGATGCAATGCTTCTTAGTGGTGAATTTCAGATCAAGCAGGTGCGCGACCTTGAAGCTTTGCGCGGATTACCTGAGAAGGAAGCGAAGCTTGTGGGCATTCCTCATATGGATGCACTCAGAGAGAGATTATTGCAGGCGGGATCTGCGCCGGATCATGAGACTACAATTCTTCTTGCGCCCTCATGGGGACCAAGCTCAATATTGAATAAATACGGCAAGAAGATGATTGACGAGCTTATCGCTACAGGTTATAAGGTAATAATTAGACCACATCCTCAGACATTTGTTTCCGAGAAGGATATGATAGAGCCTTTGATGAAGGCATATCCGGAGACAGATAAACTTGTATGGGACAGAAACATCGATAATTTTGATACACTTAATCAGTCGGATATTCTGATATCGGATTTCTCGGGAGTTGTGCTTGATTATGCGCTTGTTTTTGACAGGCCGGTGATCTGCGCCGAGACTTCTTTTGACAACGGAATTTATGATTCATGGTGGCTTGGCGAAAGGGAATGGATCTTTGAAACTCTGGATAAGATCGGAGTAAAGCTCACACCTGATAATATGGATAATATAAAAGAGCTTGTTGAAAAGGCGCTTACTGATACAAAGCTTAAAGAGGGACGTGATAAGGCAAGAGCCGAGTCATGGGCAAATATGGGTAAATCCGTAGGAAGTATCGTGGATTATATGATAGAAAAACGCAAAGAACTTAATGAGAATGTTGGCTGATTTGGAGGAAGATAGATGCAGGCAATAATATTAGCGGCAGGAATGGGAAAAAGACTCAAGGAACTTACACAAAACAATACCAAGTGTATGGTAAAAGTAAATGGAGAAACACTGATCGAGAGATTACTTCACCAACTTGATAAAGTTAATTTATCCCGTGTAATAATTGTTGTCGGCTATAAAGGACAGAAACTTATCGAATATATAAATACCCTTGGCATAACAACGCCGATCACATTTGTGGATAATCCGATATATGATAAGACCAACAATATTTATTCGCTTTCTCTTGCAAAAGATTATATGAGAGAAGATGATACTCTTTTGTTTGAGTCGGATATCATTTTGGAAGACAGAATCCTTACAAGTCTTATAGAAGATCAAAGAGAAACACTTGCTCTTGTTGATGAATATAAGCCTTGGATGGACGGAACGTGCCTTAGACTTGATGAGAATGACAAGATAATTGATTTTATCTCGGGCAAAAAATTTGATTTCACAAATACTAAAGGGTGCTATAAGACTGTAAACATATACAAATTCAGCAAACATTTTGCAGATAAGCAGTACATTCCTTTTCTTGATGCATATCAGGAAGCGCTTGGCGTAAATGAGTATTATGAGCAGGTTCTCAGAGTCATAACCATGCTGGATGGAGCAGAAATTGTAGGTAAGAGACTTGAAGGCGAGAAGTGGTATGAGATCGATGATGAGCAGGATCTTGATATAGCAGAGACGTTGTTTGACAGGGATCCCGCAGATAGAGTAATGAGACTTGAAGAGCGCTATGGCGGATATTGGAGATTTCCCGAACTTGTGGATTTCTGTTATCTTGTTAACCCTTACTATCCGCCAAAGAAGATGCGCGATGAGCTCAAAGCTTCGTTTGACGTATTGCTTACTCAGTATCCTTCGGGAATGCGAGTAAATTCTTTGCTTGCTGCCAAGAACTTCGGTGTCCACAGAGAGAATATTGTTGTTGGAAACGGAGCAGCTGAGCTTATTAAGGCGCTTATGGAATCAATTGAGGGTAAGATAGGAATAATCCGCCCGACCTTTGAAGAGTATCCAAACAGATATGACAAGAATGAAGTTGTAGCATATAGGCCTGAGAATGATGAATTCAGATATTCGGCAGATGACCTTGTGGATTTCTTTGGTGACAAGGATATATCAACGCTTATATTGATCAATCCCGATAACCCTTCGGGAAATTATATTGATGAAGACGGAATAAAGAAGTTGATCGAATGGACGGCTAAGAAGGGAATAAGATTTGTACTTGATGAGTCATTTGTTGATTTTGCGGACGACAGTACAACCTATATCGATCAGAACATTCTTGTGAACAATAAGCATCTCTTTGTGGTAAAGAGTATATCAAAGTCTTACGGAGTTCCGGGATTAAGGCTCGGAGTTCTTGCTTCGGGAGATAACGAAATAATTGATGGCATTAAGAAAGCGGTATCTATTTGGAACATAAACTCTTTTGCTGAGTTCTACATGCAGATTCAGGAGAAATATAAGAAAGACTATGCTCTTGCGCTTGAGCAGTTTAAGGCAGAGAGAAAGCGCTTTTTAAGCGAACTTTCGAAGATAGATGTCATAGAAGTAATACCTACACAGGCCAATTATTTTATGATAAAGATAAAAGATAAGTACAATGCTCAGGAACTTACCAATATATTTGCTGACAGATACGGAATCCTTATAAAGGATCTTACATCGAAAGTAGGAGAGAAATACATTCGTATAGCTATAAGGAACAAAGAAGATAATGATAAGCTCTGTGCGGCGCTTAAAGAATTGCAGCAGTTATCTTGATAATAACAATTTTACTTGCATTATCAGGCATTTGTTTTACGGCGTCACATATTGTAAAATGAGCAGTATAATAAATTGTAGGATATTTCAGGATAGATGGATATAAAATTCAGTATCGTTACCCCTGTTTATAACGGGGGTAAAACTGTAGCAAGGACAATTGAATCTGTGCTTGGTCAAAGTGTTGCTCCGAGTGAATATTTTGTGATAGACGGTGACAGCAGTGACGGAACGCTTGAAATTGCAAGGAGCTATGCCAAGAGCTTTGAGGAAAAGGGGATTTATTACGAAATAGTTTCTGAAAAGGACAACGGCATATATGATGCAATGAATAAGGGCATAAAGCGTTGTTCCGGGGATTTCATAGGAATAATCAATTCAGATGACTGGTATGAAACAGATGCTATAGAAGTTATGGCAGAGCTCTATGATAAAGAACATTTTGATATGGCTTATGCGGATATAAGGATGCATAACGGAGATGGGACATTTATAAAAAGAGCTTCAAATCCAAAGATAGTGACGTCAAGAACCTGGAATCATCCGACGCAGTTCGTGAGTTCTGAAATATATAGCAGGAAATTGTACAAGAACGAGACTGTTTTTGATGACCTTGATATGCTGTTATGGATTCATAAAAATAATTATAAGATTTCTACGGTGAACAGAGTGCTGGCCAATTTTACGATGGGGGGAGCCAGCAATAATGAAAAGCGTCTCGGCGAAGTAATAAAGAGAATCAGGACAAAAGGGGATATTTACAGGAATAACGGATATTCATCATTATATGTAATAGACGCTGCCGCGATCGAGATCGCGAAAATGATATTGGGAAAGACTTGAGGAAGGTATGAAAAAGGCAAAGATTCAGAACAGATATATATATAGATGGCTTTGCACCGTATTGTTGTGTTTTCTTGCAACAGTGATGTTTTTTGCCGTTTGGCTCGAATTTGTTATTGACCATAACCAGACATCTAACCTCACGGGTTGGGGAAATCTTGGTATGGCAGCAGGTATATACATTGTGTTGTATTACATAATCGGCAGAGCGCTTAAGGCATACGGTATCGGTGTTTACAGAAAAGCCAATCTTCTGGCATCTCAGGTAATGACTATTTTTGTCGTGGATGTTATTGAACTTTTTATTTCATGTGCCATAACGGGGCAGTTCAGATTCTTTCCGCAGTTCTTGTGGAGATACCTTTTGCTTGGAATTGTACAGAGCGTAGTTATAATTTTTCTTACCATCTTTCTCGTTGATCTGTATAGGAAATTATTTAAGCCTCAGCAGATACTTGAGGTCTACGGGGGCGATTCCTGTGAGAATACGGAGTTCATGAATACCAGGCCGGATAAGTATCATATAGTGGATTCAATAAGTGTTGATGTCGGTTTGGACGAGATTGTGTCAATGCTTAACAAGTATGAAGCTATACTCCTTAATGATATTCCATCGGAGGACAAGAACGATATACTCAAGGAATGTTTCAGAATAGGTAAAAGAGTATATTTTACACCGAAAATCTCGGATATCATCGGGAAAAACTCCGAAGATATCAATTTGTTTGATACACCGCTTTTTTTGTGCAGAAATAGTGGGATAAGCGGTGGACAGCGCATTTTAAAGAGAATATTCGATCTGTTCTTCTCGATACTTGCGATTATTGTACTTAGTCCGATTTTTGTAATTGTTGCTGTTGCAATAAAGCTTGAAGACAGAGGGCCGGTCTTTTATAAGCAGGACAGAGTTACCATAGGAGGTAAGGTATTCGGAATAGTAAAGTTCAGATCTATGATAGAAGATGCCGAGAAGGATGGTAAGCCAATCCCGGCAGGAGAAGATGATGACCGAATTACCAAAGTCGGACGTTTTATCAGGGCAACAAGAATAGATGAACTTCCGCAGCTTATAAATATTATTGCTGGCGATATGTCAATCGTGGGCCCAAGACCTGAGAGAGTTGAGCATGTTGAGAAATATACTCAGGATATTCCTGAGTTTGCGTTTAGACTTAAGGTAAAGGGTGGACTTACAGGCGTAGCGCAGGTGTTTGGTAAGTATAATACCAGTCCGCTAAATAAGCTTAAGATGGATCTGTATTACATAACCAACTATTCGCTGCTTTTGGACTTACAGATTATATTTGAGACGATTAAGATACTTGTGCAGAAAGAGAGTACAGAAGGATTCTCTAAGGAAAAACAGGAAGAGATGCACGAATAAAAAGATGTATAGAAAAAGCACTTCATTAAGATGGATTTTGGTGAAGTGCTTTTGGTTTTGAATCAGGAATCTGAATGAATTTTTTACATTTTTCGTTTGAGGGAGTCAGCATTGATGAGGATATCCATAAAGAAATGTCTTGCTACTTTGATTATTACTTTAATGAGTTTACTTGGATTTTCAATTATGTGGTGCTTAAGGACATTTGGGCGTCTTAGCATGGAAGAACTCGTATATGAGCTTTCTGCGCCGCTTGAAGGAACAGGAAGCGATATGCTGTTACGTTATGCAGTAGGAGCGCTGGTTCCCACACTTATTGTTACAGCTATAGTTATCTATTTTGGCATGATCAGGAAAAAAGATCTTGCTATCATTGGAGGGGTTATTACCTCAATTGTCTTAGCCGTATCTTCGTTGGCAGTATTTTTCAAAAAGCTAAATGTATATGAATATTTGGTGAATTCAGGAGATGAATCAACATTTATCGAAGAAAATTATGTTGATCCGAGTGAAGTAAAGATTACATTTCCCGATAAAAAGAAAAATCTGATATATATCTACCTTGAGTCAATGGAAATGACCTACAGTGATTTAGAGAACGGTGGCGGATTTACATATAATCTTATTCCTGAACTTACTAAACTTGCAGAAGAAAATGAATGCTTTTCCGGAGATGATAAATTAAACGGTCCTTATCCTGCATGCGGTGCAACATGGACAATAGGAGCAATGTTTGCCCAGTCATCTGGATTGCCGTTAAAGGTTTTCGTCGAAGGAAATTCAATGTCTGAGGAAAAGACTTTTTTCCCCGAAGTTACATGTATAGGGGATATTCTGTCTGCACAGGGGTATAATCAGGAACTTCTCATTGGCTCTGATGCTGTATTTGGGGGGAGAAAGCTTTTTTATTCCATACATGGCAATTATACATTTCATGACTATGTATATGCCAAGAATAATAATGTTATTCCCAAAGATTATATGGTGTTCTGGGGATATGAAGATACAAAGCTCTTTGAAAATGCCAAAAAAGATTTGATCGAATTAAGCAAAGGCGAGCAGCCATTCAATTTGACCATGCTTACTGTTGATACACATCATCCCGAGGGGTATGTGTGTGATAAGTGTGAGGATAAATTCGAAGGTAATCAATATGCCAATGTTATAGCATGTTCGAGTAAGCAAGTGTCAGAATTTGTTGATTGGATAAAGGAGCAGGACTTTTATAAGGACACCGTTGTGGTTATATGCGGTGATCATGCAACTATGAACGGCGAGTTTTGCAAAGATGTTGATAGCGGATATGTAAGGAAAACATATATGACTATCCTTAATTCGGATATAGAGAAGAGACGCGGAGATTCCATAGAATATTCTACAATGGACATGTTCCCGACAACGCTGGCTGCAATCGGCGCACAGATAGATGGAAATAGGCTTGGTCTTGGAACTAACCTGTTTTCTAAGGAAAGGACGATTCTAGAGAAGTTTGGACGCGAAAAAGTTGATATTCAACTGGCAAAGCATTCGGAGTTTATGGATAAATTATCCGGAATAAGTGATGAGGAGGACAAAGAAGAGAAGCGGCTTCTTCCCGATGCTGAAGTCAATGTTATAGATTACGACAAGGGGCAGGGGATAATTACGCTGAAAGCAGATAATATAATAAATGTTGATAAGTACAGCAGTGTAAGAGCCACGCTGTATGATGATGAAATGAAAAAGCTTGATTCTTTTGATATGGAGCAAAATGATGATAGAAGCTATACATGCGAAATAGACATAAGTAACCTTAAGGATAGGAATGGTACTATCGTTGTAGAGACGATAGATGATTCAAAGAAAAATAACCGATTGGGGGCATTTATTACTAACGCATTAGAAAATTCTGTATGCAAGATTGATGAAGTATCAGGGGAATTAAGCTTACAGGCACATGAAGACTTTGGAAAATATATAGATCTTCTTGTAAAAAGAGATAATATTGCGATATTCATAGCTGCGTGTGGGGATTTTATGACAAGCGCATATGAAAAAGATCTTAATGAACTCAGAAAGCTAGGAATTAATGATTACCTTGCGGGGGATGAAAGCATAAGCTTCTATGCGGTTGTAGATTCTCCCAGTATAGTGTATGGCTCCGGAGATGAAAGGAAAGAGTATGATGGTGCGCTTGTTAGAAATGATATACAGTATCACATTGAAAGCGATGCAGTTGAAAACAGTGGAAAATGCAGCATAGTTATTGACAGCGATGAGTATGCCTTAAACAGAAAGGGGCTTAATTTTGTAGTATATGATTATGATCTTGGAAAGGTGATAGATGCAGCAAGTTTTGACCTTAACCGTAACAGGGCTGTTAATCTGTCGGCAGCAGTAGATGCGCAGTTTTCCGGAGACGGACAAATGAAATTAAAAGTCCGGGATATGGACAATATAGAAATGTGGGCTGTCCAAGCACGAATCTGGGATAAAGAGCATTATGACAATCCTATTGAAATAGGTATGGGACCGGATGGTGATTATACATATTCAGCGGAAGTAAATATGGCGGATTATGATATCACAGATGCCTATATTGAGATTACGTGTCAGGGAAAAAATGGTATGAAACATAATTATCTTGATTGGGAAGGAAATCTTAATTTATTAAAAGAGGACTTATCCGACTATATGTCATATGTAAGAAGATTGGACGACACAATTATCCTAATGAGTGTAAAGGATGATATGCGGCTTGCTGAAGATGAGGAAGAATTACAGATTTTGGGTAAATATGGCATAAAGAGGCTTTGGGATATTGGTGAACATGAAGCATATTATTCAGTGATCACACCTGAGGAAGTTCTTGAAGATTGTGGGGGCGAAGAATTATCCTATACAGGAGAGTATAAAGGCACTTTATTTGAAATTAAAAATGCAGGACGTGATTTCGGGTATTATTCTTCGATAGTAGTTAATGATGAAGAATATTCCGAGGGAGAAAGCGGAATAAATATTGTTGTATATGATACAAAAACAAAGAAGCTTGTTGATAGCGCTACTTATAAATATAATCATAAGGAAGCATTTCTGTTAAGGGAAAAAAGAAATTAACAACAGTAAATATAAATAATTATATGGGAGGGGAATATGTTGTGATTTTCTCGAAATTTATTTTGGCAGGAAATCACTTCATGGCGAGCGCGATATGAATGACAAGATATCAGTAAAGACCAGGGATCTGTACATAGATTTTTTTAGGGGGGGTGCAGTATTGGCGATATTATTGCATCATACGGTATTTTGGACGGGGGATATTGTACCGTCGCCAAATTTACTTAGGAATGTTTCAAGATTATTAGAAGTACCGTTATTTGTCTACTTGGCCGGATGGAGTGCCAAATATAGCCACCGTTTAGATAAGGTGTTTATGAACTTGATAAAGATATGGTTGAAATGGATCTTATTTATTTCATTAACAGATTTGATATATTTTGTTGTTATTAAAAGTATAAATATAACATCTCCGATACAGTGGGTTTACCAATGCTATTATAATACAGATGCCAGTTGGATACCGCTGTTACCGGTATTACCTGCATCAATGTGGTTTATGCCTATGTTTATTGCTTTGGAACTGCTTGGATCATGTTTTCTTATGATTAAGGACAGATTAAACATAGAGGATAGAAATATTTATTACGTCATATTGTTTTTGATGATAGGCTTAAGCTATTTAAACCTTATAAATGGGGATTCATGGTTTTTGTTATCACGAAATATGTGTTTTTATGGAATTATGTACCTTGTTGGGTACTTATCAAATGATTTAATAAATAAAAAATTTCGTTTCTATCTTGTTGTATTGTTAATAGATTTATTATGCTGGTTTTTATCCGGGAAGTTATTCGGAATAGCTGCAACAGATTTAGTCTCTGTTAAGTTTCCACCACATATTATGTATTTGTTTGCTTCATTGATTTGTGTGATTGTTTGTATTTCATCACATGGAAGAATGAATTCTATTGTGGAAAAATTAAAGCCAATAAGATTTATTGGAAGAAATTCATTATCATTTTATTTTTCCCAAGGGATTGCGTGTTCTGTTCCATATATGTATGTTCAAAATAATCCGCATATAGTTGAAAAATATTCATGGAAAACAATATTACCTGTGGCATTATTGTTTAATGTAGTTGTAGGGGTAAGTATTGGCTCAATATTCTCTTATTTGTTTTTGTTTATAGAACGACAGATTAAAAAAGTTAATTGTAAAATCAATAAATGAAAAATATTTTTGTGAGGAGCCGGGCGACTTAATGAATGCAAATTACGCAAGTGATAGACAGACTTATCATCATCTAAATGGGATGAAGGGAATTGCATGTTTTTTTGTGTTGGTTGGGCATTATTTGGGTATATATAAATACTCACAGTCATTTATACCTTCTATTTGTTGCTTTGATATTATTAATGATTCTCATTTTGCAATATTTTTGGATGAAGGATATTGGTTATATTTATTCTTTGTAATAAGTGGGTATTTAGTTTCTAGAAGTAATATATATAATATAAAGGAATTACTCTGTAGAATTGTCATACGCTTTTTTAGATTGGCGTGTCCAATCTTATTTTCACATTTTATAATATATTTCATATATAGGACGGTTGGATTTCATAATGGTGAGACAACAACTCTTTTTCAGTGTGAATGGTTTCAACAAATTTTTTATACGCGCGATTTTACGATAAAAGATGTGTTGATATCTCCGTTTAGTGTACTTATATTTGGGAACAGCGATATGAATAAACCATATTGGGTTTTGCAAATGATGTTTTTTTCTTCAATAGTTATATATCTAATTGTCTTTTGTTTCATGAAGTTGGATTTTTGGCAAAGAGAAATATTTGTTTGTGTTTTATTGATTGCTGTCATTTCATTATCTTTTATTTTTCCTATTATTTCAGCTCATTTGATAGGCATGCTGGCAGCTTTTTATGAAAAACATGATTTTAATTGCCAATCAAGTTATTTGTTTTGGGTGATAATCACAGCTATGCTTATAGTTATATTACCTGATAAGATATTAGCTTCTGTGTCGTTTGCCATATTGGTAGTATTAACTCCAAGAGTAAAAGTTATTAATGACTTTTTTTGCAGAAAGCTGTGTAGGTTTCTTGGAAGCATAAGTTGGGAAATATATAGCTTTCATTGGCCAATAGTCTGCTCATTTGGAGCTCTGTGGTTAGTGAATGAATCAAATAGAATTGGTTTGGTAGAAGCGTACTTGTGCGGATTCTTTATAGCAGTGGTCATTATTGTTACGTTATCTTGGTGCTTTAATAAAACATTGGGTAAATTAGCAGCAATTTTAATCCGTAAACTTTACGTGTTTTTACATTGTTGATATAGAAAAACAGGGATGAACATATAGTTGGGAGGAGAAAATGCAGTTTTCATCTGGAGTATTTCTTATGCTGTTTCTACCTATAACCATTGGAATTTATAAATGTGGTGGGAGTTTTTTTGGTCATGGATTTAAGAATATCATATTGTTGATATTTAGTATGATATTTTATGCATGGGGTGAACCACTTTATATTTTTGTCCTGATTTTTGGGATATGTATAAATTATTATTTGGGCATTGAAATTGAAAGGGGAAGGCACAAAAAAGCATTTTTGGCTTTTTCATTAATCTTCAACTTAGGAAACCTGTTTATCTTTAAATACTTATCTTTTGTAACAAGGGAATTATATAAGATTATTCCTATAAAAGTAGTGAGTATAGCATTGCCTATAGGTATTTCATTCTATTCATTTCAGATAATGAGTTATATCTTTGATGTATATTATGAAAAAGTTCCTGCGCAGAAAAATATATTAAATCTGGCTCTGTATATAAGTATGTTTCCTCAATTGGTTGCCGGACCTATTGTAAGATATAGCGATATAGAAAAAGAAATTAATGAGAGATCAGAAAATAGTGAGTTGTTCTACCAAGGAACGCAAAGATTTATCATAGGACTGGCCAAAAAAGTTTTAGTCGCTGATTTTTTAGGTGGGATAGCAGATAAAATTTTTATTACTGCTGAATATTCGGATATTCCAATGCTGACTGCTTGGATTGGAGCAATATCTTATACATTTGAAATATACTATGATTTTTCCGGATATTCAGATATGGCGATTGGGTTGGGGAAATGCTTTGGTTTTCATTTTAAAGAAAACTTTAATTACCCATATATTTCTTGTTCAATAACAGAGTTTTGGAGAAGATGGCATATTTCATTGACTGATTGGTTTAGAGATTATGTGTATATTCCACTTGGCGGAAATAGAGTTAGCTCCAAAAGACATATTTTTAATCTTTTTATAGTGTGGTTATTGACCGGTGTATGGCACGGTGCAAATTGGACGTTCATTCTTTGGGGGATGATGTACTTTATTATCCAATTATTTGAAAAGAAAACAAAGATAATGGATAGAATACCTAAAGTTTTAGGATATGTTATTACTATGATTATTGTTACTATTGGGTGGACAATTTTCAAGGCAAAAAATCTTATAAATTTGGCCTCTTTTTTGGCGGCAATGTTTGGATACGGAGACGGGATTATAGATAGCAGTACCTTATTGTATTTTAAGAGCTCGGTGATTATACTTAGCATCTCATTTATTGGTTCTTTTCCGATCGTTGAAACTATTGAAGGAAAGTTTTTGAATCCTGAAATTAAAGTGATAAAAGAATTAGTTTGGCTACCACTATCTGTAGTATTATTGGGATTTTGTTTGCTTGTAATAATAAATGGTTCATATAGTCCATTCATTTATTTCAATTTTTGAGGTGAAATATGTTTAAGAAAATAGGAACAATTATTGTGTGGGCACAAATATTCATTTGCTGCATTGTTGTGCTGTGTGTGATAGGTGTAACAATAATATATCCAGATGGTAATTCACAAAGCAAACTTGCTGGATTTTTGCTTGAGAATGTAACTATTCAGACGATGATTGAAGATGATAAATGGCGCGAGGAGTATCCTTTTGATGAGGGATGGATAGATCATTATGTATTATGGGTGAAGAAGGTCGAAAAATCTATTTCAAATTATTGCACTTTGTCATTTCCTAAAAGTGAAAAAATAAATGCGGTAGTTTCCATATATAAGGATAGGTTAATGCATTATCATATTACAAGTATTTCAAGTATAGGGGATAATTGGAATTATGTTGCAAAATGTGTTGATAATGTAGTTGAACTAAAAAAAGAGATAAATATGCTCGGAGTGCCTTTCTTTTATGTTCAGACACCCTTGGATGCGAGTATCCGGTATTATAAAGACAAGACATTGGAGGAAGATGATCTTAACATAGCTGAGCGAAGTTACTGTTTTACGTCTTCGTTGGAAAAAGAAGGTGTGGATATTATAAATATTGCCAGGGACTATCCGGGAACAATTTCGTTTGAATCGTTGTCACATTGGAAAGCATCCGACGGACTTGATTGTACTAAAATAATTGCTGAAAAGTTGCGCAATGATTATGGCTTTGATATTGATTTACAGTTGTTTGAAGAAGGAAACTATTATGATTTAGTTTCACGATATCCTGAGATTAAGAAAAAAATCTTTGATAATTGTGGATATGATTTTAAGGTGCCTTGTCCATACAGCAATCCTGAAATAAGTCATATTTATGCTGAGGGAGAACCTAATATAGGAACTTTTAGAGATATAATATTTACTCCTGTATCTAATTGGAGTTTGGAAGGCGGTGTATATCATAACGTTTTTACTATTACCAATTCGTTGATTAATAGTATTCATAATGAATCTGCGTTGGCCGGAAAAAGGGTTTTGATGATTGGTGATTCTTTTAATTGGCCGGTAGGATCTTATTTATCTTTAGCATGTGAAGACGTAACAATAATTCATAATGCCAGCTTTACAGGAAGTATTATTGAGTATATTAAGAATATGAAACCGGATATTGTTATTATGGTTTATAACGATGCGGAATTTTATGAAATGTATACAGAAGATGCTTTTTTTCTAAAATGAATAATGCGGGTACAGAAGCACTAAATAGGATTATTCGTTGCTTTTATTCTGTGTCTTATGTGTGGTATCAGTTTTATGAATATATATATTTATAGAGTGTTGCTTTAATATCGTGTATATTTTTTTGATGCCAGTAGTTTTATTGACATATCCGCTTTGATGAGTTAGCATTCATAGTGGGTTTTTGTTGATGATAGGGATATTGTTTAGGGAAAAGTATATTTAAACCTAGAGTTATCCTGGGAGAATTATTTTAATGAAAATAGGTATTGATGCAAGAATTTTTAAGTATAAGGAATATAGCGGGATCCCGAAGGCGATTTTTGAAGTCTTAAAGCGGTGGATAAATAATACGGAACATGAATATTATTTGATTTCTAATACTGAAGTGTGTTTTCCTTTGGAGCTTCCAAGTAATTGGAAAATCGTTATAGTGCCTGCATTTACCGGAAGCGGGACTTTGTGGCAGATATTTAGGCTGGCTAATATAGTAAGGAAGCTAGAGATAGATGTTTTTTGGGGAACTAATTTTATGCTTCCGGCCAAAAAGGTCAGAAATTGTAAATATTTGTTGACTATTCATGACCTGGCATTTGAAGTTATGCCGGAAGTTGTTAGTTGGAAGACTAATTTGATCTTAAGAATTTTTTGTAAGAGAGCATGTAAACAAGCAGATTATATTCATGCCGTGTCAGAATCTACTGCTAATGATATAGTTAGGCAATATCATATTGATAAATCAAAGGTGAAAACAGTTTATTGGGGAGCACCTGTAAGTGAGCATATTTCCAATGGTGTTGATGACATCGGGAAAAGGTTTTTTTTGGTATTGGGAACTATTGAACCTAGAAAAAATATTGAAACAATCGTTGAAGCGTTTGATGAGTTTAAGAAGGAAGATACAAATGATATTCATTTGATATTTGCCGGAAAATGGGGATGGAAATTTGAAGGATTTAAAAAACGTATTGAAGAATCAAAGTATAAGCCGTATATACATGTTTATGAATATGTTGATGATGATTTAAAAGAGAAGCTCCTTGATTCTGCTGAGTGTTTGCTATATCCATCATTATATGAGGGATTTGGACTACCTATATTGGAAGCCTATCAGCATGGAACGCAGGTAATCACCAGTTATAATTCATCTATTCCGGAAGTTGGTGGAGATGCCTGTTTATATATTCATTCTCCCAATGACTATAAGGAATTGGCGGATTGCATGAATAAAGTTATTGATTTGTCAGATGGGGAAAAGGATAATTATAAATTAAAGATGGAAAAGCAGCTTCTTGCTTTTTCGTGGGATTCCTGCGCATCAGATATTATAGAAATAATTACAAAGGAATAAAAGGAAATGGAAATTTTTAAAGAAATATATGAGTATAGACAGATGATTTTTAGCCTCGTTCATCGTGAGCTCAGAGGTAGATATAAAGGTACGGCATTAGGCTTTTTGTGGAGCTTTTTGAATCCGTTATTTCAGATTATGGTATATACAATAGTTTTTTCAATTATTATGAGAACGTCATATGAGAAATACTATCTTTTTTTGTTTATTGCTTTGATACCATGGATTTATTTTAATACCAGTCTTCTTGGAGGGGCAGGTTGTATTTCGAGTCAGAAAAATTTGGTCAATAAAATATATTTTCCAAGAGAGGTTCTTCCTATAGCCCATGTTCTGGGGCAGCTTGTTAATATGATGCTTTCCATGGTTGTGGTTTTGGCAGTTATTATTTTTAGCCGTCATGGATTTAATATTGAAGCAATTCTATATTTCCCGTTAATTGTATTGCTAGAGACCATGCTTGCTTTGGGACTCACTTTTATAACATCGGCAGTAACTGTTTATATGAGAGATATCGAATATATTTTAGGAATTGTTATGATGGCATGGCAGTTTTTAAGCCCGGTAATGTATGATGTAGATATGGTGCCTGATAAGTATAAAACTATTTTTAATCTTAATCCCATGTCATCTATATTGGTGGCTTATAGAGATATTTTTTACTATAAGCGAGTACCTGAATTAAAGACTCTTACAGAAGCGTTTCTTTTAGGGGTGTTTTTTTTGGTGTTTGGTTTTTTGCTGTTTGAAAAATTGAAAAAGAAATTTTCCGAAGAAATGTAAAGGGTTTTATAATATGAGTGATAATATTGCAATCAAGGTAAATAAAATAAGTAAAAGTTTTAAAATCTACCGCGATCATGGAAAGACATTGAAGGAACTTTCATTGTTTAGCAGTAGAAGAAAATATGATAAAAGAGAAGTTATTAAGGATGTAAGTTTTCAAGTTGAAAGAGGAAAAGCACTTGCGATTATAGGTAAGAACGGATGTGGAAAGAGTACGACATTGAAGCTGTTGACCAAGATTATCTATCCTGATCAAGGTGAAATAGTTATGAATGGACGTGTGTCCAGTTTGTTGGAATTGGGAGCAGGCTTTCATCCCGATATGTCCGGAAGAGAGAATGTATATATTAATGCGGCTATTTTTGGGTTAACAAGGAAAGAAATTGATGAAAGATTAGATGAAATACTGGACTTTGCAGAAATTGGTGAGTATATTGACTCGCCTGTCAGAGTTTATTCATCAGGAATGTATATGAGATTGGCTTTTGCAGTTGCAATAAATGTAAAGGCAGATATTTTGCTTGTGGATGAAATACTTGCTGTGGGAGATGCAACATTTCAGCAAAAATGTTTTAGAAAGTTGGAAGAATTAAAAAGCCAGGGACTTACAGTGGTTATTGTTACTCATGACATGAACACGGTAAACGGTTTTTGTGATGAAGTAATATGGCTTGATGGTGGAGTGATTGTAAAACAAGGAAAACCGGAAGTAGTAACTCAAGAGTATTTGGAATATATGAATAAGGCATAAGGGATGAAGACTATGAGAATTTGGATGGATTTAACTAACAGTTTAGTTACATGGAAGGGTGGAGTTGTTGGAATAATTAGGGCGGAGCTTGAAATTGCTAAGAACATGCGTAAGGAAAACCCTAGTATAAAATTTTGCAAATATCAAGATGGACAGTATAAAGAGGTTGGTAATGAAGAAATAAGCTGGTTGTTTGAAAATGAGTCTGTAATAAGCGGATATTTAAATAGGTTTGGACGGATTAATGCCAATAAAAACATATCACCAGTGATGGATTCTATATATGATACTTTTCAGTGGAATAATGCATTAGCGTCATCACCATCAAGAGTTAAAAGATTTACAATTGCTTTTTTTCTGTACTTAAATAAGCTTCCTAAATGTGTATCTATTGTTCTTAAATTGGCGTTTTTGCTGTTGGTTTCTTTACCATTACAATTAGTTGCTATTTTTTGGCGTGGATTCATTGTTAAATGTTTATGTTTTGCAGCAGATATGCTCAGAATTACTAAGAAAAATAGGGATGACCATAAGTCTTTTAAGCATCCTTTTGACGAAGGGGATGTTATTTTTTCATGTGGTTGGTTTGGCTCAGGAAAAGAAGAAGCATTCGAGAAAATAAAAACAGATAAAAAGAATATAAAAGTAATCTATTTGATATATGACATGATTTTGTTAAATAATAGTGTTGAGATTTTTTATACAAAATGGGAACATGATTGCTTTAAACAGTATTTTGAGTGGGCAGTTTGCAATTGTGATACGCTTTTAACAGGTGGAAGGACAGCTGCGAAGGATATAGAGAAATACTGTCAAAAAAATAGTATTCCTATTGTGGATATGACCCCAGTAAAATTTGGCTCGGATATTGTTGGTTTAGATGCAGGGGATGTTGATGGTAGAGTTTTTTTAAGTCAGCATGATATTGGTGATAATTATATTCTTAGTGTTGGATCATTTGGCGGCCGAAAGAATTATGCAACATTATATAGAGCAATAGATGTTTTAACAAAGAGGATGGGAGCAGAATGTCCTTACTTGGTAATCGTTGGAAATAAACATGGTGGTGAGGATTTATATGAAACGATATCAAGAGATCCAAATACTAAGTCAAGGATAAAGGTGATATCTCCAAGTGATGCTGAGCTTAAGTGGCTATATGAAAATTGCATGTTCTCAATATTGGCTAGTTCATATGAGGGATGGAGCTTAACACTTCCAGAGGCATTAAATTATGGTAAATTTGTTTTGGCTGCTGATAATGAACCTCTAAGAGAGTGTGGAGAGGATTATTGTGATTATGTTGATACATATGATCCTTATGCATGGGCAGAAAAGATTCAATATTATGTAGAACATGTAAATGATATAAGAAAAAGAGAAAAGTATATTTTAGAGAATTATTGCAGAATAACATGGAATGATTCAGCTAAGATGATATTAAAAGCGTTAGAAAAAGAAGGAAAAAAAGAAGGAAAAAAAGAGTATCTAAATAAAAAGATATATTTTGACGTTACTCTTACATGTGCAATTGCGACTTATGGAGAATGCAAGATATCAGGGATTCTTCGAACAGAGTTAATGATGATAAAATATCTTGCTTCAAGACTAAACAATATTGTCTTTGTTGCATATAAGAATGGAAAATTAGTCGAAATTAATAGGGCATGCTTTGAAAAAATTATAAATGGTGAGTCGTTAGATAAAGATTATGTGAAGTGCAGTGATAGTATTTGTCGCTATTATGGTGATCAGGTAGTGAAAGCTGGTGTGTCTGCAAAATGGTTACTCATTTCATCAGTGATTCCTAAAAGGGTTGCTAATTATTTGTGGAAAAGGAGATGCAAGAAACAAAAATATGAAAAGATAAGTGGTGAGACGAAAAAGAAAGCATTGCATATCATACCAAGTGACTTACAAGAGAATAGCATTCTTTTCCAGTGTGCACCTATTGGAGACAGCGAATATATCGAATGTATCCATGAAAATATAATAAAGAATAAACTTAAGCTTTGTTGTATAGTTTATGATTTTACACCTATTATTGTTCCACAGACCCATAGGGTTGAAACTGTATCTTCATATGGACCATATTTGGAATACGTATATAAGAATGCGGCTTTAATATTATACGGTGGAAATACGGCACAGAATGATGGCAAGCAATATCAAAACGTGAACAATTTACCAGAAGTTAATTCGACATATATTAAATTTGGAAGTGATATTTCTAAAAAAGATGAAGTACAGATTACTGTAAAAGAAGAGAAAGAAATATTAGAGAGATTAGGTGTAAACGGAGATTACATTTTAGCTGTTGGAACTATTGAACAACGTAAAAATTATGAAACACTTTATCGTGCCTATGTAAGATTAGTTGAGAAAAATGAGAAAAGTGAGATTCCACAATTAATTGTTGCGGGTCATCCAGGATGGAATTCAAAAGATTTCTTAGCTATATATAGAAAAGATGTTAGGGTTCATGAAAAGATGAAGATTATAGAGCCTTCAGATTTAGAGCTTGATATTCTTTATAAAAATTGCAAATTTACAGTATTGGCAAGCCTTTATGAAGGTTGGAGTTTGACTCTGCCAGAAAGTTTGCACTATGGTAAGTTTTGCCTATGTTGTGATACCCCTGCACTTAGAGAAATTGCTGGTGATTTGTCAGATTATGTCGAGAAATGGGATGAGGTAACATGGGCAGAGAAAATCAAGTATTATTATAACCATTCTGAAGCGGTAGAATTAAAGGAACAAGAAATTAAGAAGAATTGGAAAGATATCTCATGGCAAGATTGTGCTGAAGAAGTTGCAAGAAATATAGAGAAATTAATATAAAGGGGGCATAAATGTCTAATAGAAAAATACTTATAACTGGTGGAAATGGTTTTATAGGTCGGAAGATTTGTGAAGAATGCCATAATAATGGGGACGATTTCCTTGTTGTTGGGAAAAATGATCAAACGGTTCCTTTTTCATATAAATGTATTTCTGCTGATATATTAGATAAAGACAGTATGAAAAAAATTGTGTCAGATTATAGGCCGGATGTGGTGATTCATTTGGCGGGGATTGCTGCTCCTGTCAATTTTGACTTTTCTCAGTTATATCAGGTTAATGTTCTCGGAACAGAATATATGCTTGATATTATGTCAGAAGTGCTGGATAAGCATACTAGATTTGTTGTTACTAGTACAGCAGGGGTATATGGGAATCAGAAGGAGAAGTATTTAGATGAGTCACTTGCACCGGATCCTGTGAATCATTATTCATTTAGTAAGATGATTACAGAGGTGTTGACAAAACATAAAAGTGATTATTTGGATACATGTATAGTTCGTCCGTTCACTGTTGTAGGAGCAGGGCAGACACCGAGATTCTTTGTTCCTAAGTTGGTTAAAATGTTTGCTGAAGGAGCAAAAGAAATTAATGTTGGAAATCTTGAAGCAGTGCGAGATTATGTTCATGTAGATTATTGCGCTAAGGTTATCTATGATATTGCCATCTCTGAAGTGTTCCCTAAAGGAATAATGAATATTTGTTCGGGTGAAGAGTATTCATGTTCAGATGTTATAGATATATTGATTAGTTTGACGGGATTACATCCTGAGATTCATTCAACTACTGAGTTCATCAGAACTAATGAAATATGGAGGCTGGTTGGAGACAATACTAAGCTAAATGAGTTTGTTAATGGAAGATATGAATGTAAATCGCTTGAAGATGTATTAAGGGAAATGCTAGAAATATATTAAATTACGGGGGAAAAAAATGAAGAGAATAAGTTCATTTAACATTTTGAGGGTGATATTTGCTTTAGGGGTTTTACTATATCATACTTATTGGAATTTTGGATGTACTTATGGAGAAATTAATAATTTTATTAGTCAAAGTACTTTTTATATGACGGGTTTTTTTATATTGTCTGGTTTCTCAATTGGTTATTCACAGTGGAATGTGGATTTCTTTGGCGATTTTGAGACGATAAAGAAATATTGGTATAAAAGGTTTTGGGGAATTTATCCGACTTATATTTTGGTTTTTCTAGTTTTTTATGTTTTACAGAGAACCAATTCTACTGTTTTTCAAGATTTTTATGTTATGCCGTTTCAATTGACACTTACGTTTGGATATGAGTTTTTTGGGCATTTAATAAATTGGGGTGCATGGTTTTTTTCATTACTATTCTTCTGCTATATATGTAGTCCTTTTTTGATTTATATTGTAAAGTCTATAGCAAAGAGCACATTGTATATTATTTTGGGACTTTTTGTTGTTTTTCTTGCACTAGCTGCGTTTTGGCCAGTTATGACATATGCAAGTCTGGCAATAAGAGGAAGTGAATTTTTTGTAGGAATAATTTTAGCTAGAATTTATTTGGATTATAGTTCTCTTAAGAAAAATAGATTTAGTTCAATAACAATGATAGTTGTTTTTCTTATGCTAATGATTTCGACTTTTATAATAATTAATTATTTGCATGGGTTTATATTGAAGCGAGAGGGAAATCATACATGGATGGCAGGTTTTAATGTTATTGCTGGATCAATTATTATTTTGTGGTGCTCGTTTTGCGAAGGAAAGGTCATAGAGTTTATTAATAATAATATTATTATTAGAATTGTGGCTAAGTATAGCATGGAAATATGGGTTGGAACTTTCTTCTCTTCATATTTTATGGCTACGTTTTTTTGGGATTTATTTACAGGGATAAAAAGAATACTATTCTCATTTGGATTAACATTTGCATGTGCAGTTGGATTAGCAATTTATAGATATTTATTTAATAAATTGTTTTATGACAATAAAAGGAAGAACTGTTTTTATATTTTTACAGTAGTAACAGCATACTTTTTGTTATTTGCAAAGGCCTTTTGGTTTTTGAAAATATAAATTTGATGGGGTGAAATTTTATTTTTGAAAGGAAAAAATATGACGAAAAAAGCTTTAATTACAGGTATAACAGGACAAGATGGATCATATCTTGCAGAGTTTCTTTTAGAGAAGGGATATGATGTTCATGGAATAATCAGAAGATCTTCTGTAGATTATAGGGAACGAATTGCACATCTTGAGGGCAAACCTAATTTTCATCTTCATTATGGTGATTTAGGTGATTCTATGAGTATTTTAGGAGTTGTAAGTAAGGTTCGTCCGGATGAGATATATAATCTTGCTGCACAGTCGCATGTACAGGTTTCGTTTGATTCACCGGAGTTTACTGCAGATGTAGACGCTACAGGTGTTCTTAGAATATTGGAAGCTGTACGTCAGTGTGGTCTTGCAGATACATGTAGAATATATCAGGCATCAACTTCAGAATTATACGGAAAAGTTGAGGAAGTTCCCCAGAATGAGAACACTCCTTTCCATCCATACAGTCCATACGCTGTTGCCAAGCTTTACGGCTACTGGATCGTAAAAGAGTACAGAGAAGCTTACAACATGTTCTGCTGCTCAGGAATCCTCTTTAATCACGAATCAGAGCGCCGCGGAGAAACATTCGTTACACGTAAGATCACTCTTGCCGCATCAAGAATTGCACAGGGCAAACAGGATAAGCTCTATCTCGGTAATCTCTCAAGCCTTCGTGACTGGGGTTATGCAAAAGATTATGTAGAATGTATGTGGCTCATCCTTCAGAACGATAAGCCTGAAGATTTCGTTATCGCAACAGGCGTACAGCACTCAGTTCGTGAGTTTGCACAGCTTGCTTTCCACTATGCGGGAATCGAGCTTGAGTTCAAGGGCGAAGGCGCTGATGAGAAGGGTTATGACAAAGCAACAGGCAAGGTACTCATCGAAGTATCACCTGATTTCTACAGACCTACAGACGTTGTTAACCTTTGGGGAGATCCCTCCAAAGCAAAAGAGAAACTCCACTGGAATCCTCAGACAACATCTTTCGAAGAGCTCGTTAAGATCATGGTCGAGCACGACATGGCTAAGGTTGCTGTCGAAAGAGCCAACGAGCATGTTGAATTTAATCTCGCAGAGTTTCTTGAAAAAGGAATTGATAAGTAATAAAGTATCTTTTTAATATATTGAAAAACGCGAAGGATATTCTTCGCGTTTTCAATTATTAGGTAAGAAGAAAAGAGGTTTTTATTATGAATATAGTTTTATTATCCGGTGGGTCTGGAAAACGTCTTTGGCCTTTGTCAAATGATGTAAGAAGTAAGCAGTTTATTAGAATATTCAAGACTGATGATGGTGAATATGAATCCATGCTTCAGCGTATGTATAGAGGAATCAGAAAGGTTGATAGTGATGCCAATGTTACTATAGCTACATCAAAGAGTCAGGCTTCTGCTATTAATAATCAGCTTGGAGAGGTTGTAGATCTTTCAATCGAGCCTTGCAGAAGAGATACTTTTCCTGCAATCGCACTTGCATGCAGTTTTCTTCATGATGTTAAGGGCGTTGGCGACGATGAACCTGTTGTTGTGTGCCCTGTCGATCCTTACGTAGATGACAATTACTTTAAGGCTCTTTCTGATCTTTCAGATATGGCAGAAAAGGGAGAATATAACCTTAATCTCATGGGAATAGAGCCGACTTATCCAAGTGAGAAGTACGGATATATTATTCCTAAGGAAGCCGCTGATGTCAGCGAGGTTCTTGAGTTTAAGGAAAAGCCTGATGTTGCTACAGCAAAGAGCTATATTGAAAAAGGCGCTCTTTGGAATGGCGGTGTTTTTGCATTTAAGCTTGGATACGTGCTTAACAAGGCGCATGAGCTTATTGACTTTAAGGATTACCAGGACTTTTTTGACAGATATGAGGACAGTAATAAGATAAGCTTCGACTACGCTGTTGTTGAGAAAGAAAGCAGCATCGGCGTTATGAAGTATTCAGGAATCTGGAAGGATCTTGGTACTTGGAATACGCTTACAGAAGCTATGAATGAGAACGTGATAGGAAAAGGCGTTCTTAACGATAAGTGTGAGAATGTGCATGTATTAAATGATCTTGATGTTCCTGTACTGTGCATGGGACTTAAGGATGTTGTGGTATCGGCTTCTCCCGAAGGAATCCTTGTTTCTGACAAAGAGCAGTCCAGCTACATCAAGCCTTATGTAGACGAATTTGATCAGCAGATCATGTTTGCCGAGAAGTCATGGGGAAAATATCAGGTAATGGACGTTGAATCTGAGGCAATGACAATAAAGGTTGTGCTTAATCCCGGACATTGCATGAATTATCACAGCCATAAAAACAGAGATGAAGTATGGGTTGTTCTGTCGGGCGAGGGCAGATGCGTGGTTGACGGTATGGAGCAGAATATCAAGGCCGGAGATGTTGTTACCATGAGCGCCGGATGCAGACATACTGTTTTTGCGGATACAGAACTTAAGCTTATCGAGGTACAGCTGGGAAAGGATATTACCGTAGAGGATAAACAGAAATTTGTCCTTGAATAATAAGACTATGAAGAATTTTCCTTTTATGTTAAAGCCTGCCGCGAAGGATTATCTCTGGGGCGGCCAGAGGCTTAACGATGATTTTGGTAAAAATATAGATATGGATCCCTTGGCGGAGACATGGGAATGCAGTACGCATCCTGACGGACCGAGCGTTGTTTCGGGAGGGGAGTTTGACGGAAAACTCCTTATTGATGTTTTAAAAGAGCGTCCCGAATTTCTTGGAAAGCATTGTGAGGAACTTGGAGAGCTTCCCATACTCATAAAGTTCATTGATGCGAAGTCTAATCTGTCTGTGCAGGTACATCCAAGTGATGAATATGCAAGAGAGTACGAGAATGGTCAGCTCGGTAAGACAGAGATGTGGTATGTTCTTGATGCTAGTGCAGGTTCCAAGCTGGTTTACGGACTTAAACATGATTGTAGTAAAGCTGCTATCCGGGAAGCTATAGAAAAGGGAGAACTTGAAAAGTATCTCCGTAATGTTCCGATTAAAAAGAACGATGTTTTCTTTATCAAGGCGGGAACGATACATGCCATAGGTGCAGGCGCGCTTATTGCTGAAATACAGGAAAATAGTAATCTAACATACAGGCTGTATGATTACGACCGCGTGGATAAGAATGGCAATAAGCGAGAACTTCATGTGGATAAGGCACTTGATGTTTCGGATTTAAAGAGCTCGAGCGAACCAAGACAGGCAATGAGAGTGCTTAAGTACAGGCCCGGAGTTGCGAATGAGCTTCTTAGCAGATGTAAGTACTTTGAAGTATACAGGATGCTGATAAATACTGAGAGAAGACAGAAGGTTACATACAGCTCCGATGAGCTTTCTTTCAGAGTTCTTTTGTGTTATGACGGATGTGGAGATATCAGCTATTGCACGAATGATGGCAAAAAAGAATACATAAATGTCTATAAAGGTGATTGTATTTTCGTACCTGCTAATTCCGTGGAACTTGTGCTTAACGGTGTTATGGAACTTTTGGATGTCAGGTGCTGATGTGATGAGAGGAACTGCGCAAAGAGCTTACCTTCGAAGTTTTCTTCAGTTGCGGAATGAAATGATATAGAAAATAATAACAGAATTAGTGGCAGGGATTATGAAGAAGATAGCAATAGATTTGACATGGGTAAGGCATGGTAAAGTTTGAGGGACAGAGTCAAGTGTTACCAATTTGCTTAAAGGTTTTGAACAACTTCATGATGAGGAAATAGAGTTTTATTTGATAACGGCGAAGGACAATACTGAGTTTTTTCTGGATTACAACTTAAGCTTCCGTGAATTTATACCGAATCCTTGGTATAAATTCACGGGAGCTTAGGTTGAAAACAATCTGGTAAACGGTACTCTTGATCCAGCTGATGAAAAGCTCTATCAGAAGTACTTTACAATAGACGAGACACCTGTAAGAGGTAAAACCTACAGCTTCAAAGTAAGCGCAAAATATTTCGACGGATATAAAACCATCTGTTAATCCTTCATAATGAATCTGAACTATAAACTACATTTTGGTGTCACTTAAGTGGAGAGGCTAAAGTATGTTTTTGAAAGAATTATATATACAAAACTTTAGAGGAATTGAATCACAGAATCTGGAATTTACAGATGGAGTCAATTTAATAATTGGTAATAACGGTGCAGGAAAGACGAGCATTCTTTCAGCAACGGCAATCACGCTTGGTTTTCTTGCACATTCGATTTCATCAGTAAGTTTTTTTGCGATTTCAAAGGGGGATATTAGGCATGAACAGAAAAAGGTCGGGGATTCGGTAACTGAGTTTGAACAGAAATTTCCTGTTACTGTTAGAAGTGCAGTGAATTTTAATGGGACAATTATAAAGTTTGGCCAAGATGCTAAAGATATCACCAATATTTTAAATTTAAAAACAATTGAGGGATTTGGGCACAAAGATGAAATGCTTAGATTCATGAACGGTGTATATCCGCTAATTAGTTTTCAGCGATTTGATCGTGAGTGGAAGATAAAGCCTGGTGACAATAGAAATCAGATTACAGTAGATTTCGGGGCGGTTAGTAGGGAATCCGGTTACGAGAACTGTTTATCCGGAATTGGCTATGAGGATGTAATTCAGAAGTGGTGCCTTAAAATGGCACTTATGGAGTTTGAAAGAAAATCTGAGATAAGAGAATTTAAGCTGTTCCAGAGAATTGTTGAGCTTTTCATACAATATCTTGAAGATAATGACAGAGATATTAAAGTATACTATTCATCTGAAATTGGTGGACTTATATATGATGATGGTGTATCTAGAATGCCTTTGTATGACTTGAGTACGGGCTATAGAGCTGTGTTGTCCATGATTATGGAGCTTGCATATAGAGCGGTTGTTCTTAATCCACAGATGCCTGAAGATTTGCAGGGGATAAGAGGAATAGTCCTTATTGATGAGATAGATGCACACCTTCATCCTAAGTGGCAGTGGAGGATACTGGATGCATTAAAAGCAACATTTCCTCATGTACAGTTTATTGTAGCTACTCATTCGCCTATGATAATATCTTCTGCAAAGAATGCAAATATTATTAACTTGGATGAAGAGAGAGGCGTTACATATTTGGATTCTGCTTATGGGTTCTCTACAGGAGATGTTCTTACACTTAGGCAGGGAACTGTTGATATGCCTGTGGAAGCTAAGATGCAGTTGGATGCACTTGAGAAAGCGTTGGATGATGCGGACGATGAACGTGCGCGTGATATATTAGATAAGGCTAGAGCGGAGTATGGTGAAGATTCTGCTTTATACATAGAATTGCAGCAGACATATAATTTGAATTCATGGATGGATGATTGATCATGTTATTGATTCAAAAGCGTGCCACTCCGAGAAGCTTGAGTGAGCAGGTTATAGGTATAGAAAAATCAGAAGAATGGCAAAAGCTTAGCGATGAAGATTCAGGTTCTGTAAGGAGCTATTTTGATTCGCTTGACAAGTATACTATTCGCAAAAATTTATTTGCTGAGCAACATGGATTGTGTGCTTATTGTATGAGGCGAATAAGAGAAGATGGTAGTATGGTCATAGAACATTTTAAACCAATAAAGAATAAGCAATATGCTCTTGATTATCAGAATATGATTGGGTGTTGTGATGGCGGAAGAAGCTTCGATAAAAGTGATAAGAAGGTTTTGTGCTGTGATGCTTCTAAAGGAAATAAGGATCTTACAATAAATCCTCGTGATAAAACTTTTATTGATAGCATAAAGTATAATCGTGACGGATTTATTCAATCAAGTAATCCTGAGGCAGACAGGCAGATTAATGATATTCTTAATCTCAATGGTATACGTGATGAAAAAGGAAATTTAAAGTTTGATACTGCTACGAGGCTGGTCGCAGGAAGAAAAAATGTGTATAAGTGCTTTTCGAAGAAAATGGAAACTTTGAATGGTAGAGTGAAAAGTAAAGAGAGAATGCATACTGAAATAAGAAAAATGATTGAAAAGATAGAAAATTCAGATGAGTATCCGGAATATGCATGTAAACGTCAATGAAAAAGTTTACCACTCGCTACCGAATTAGTTTACCACTTCGCTAGCGAAAAACTTTACCATTTGACCATTTTTCGCTGGTGAATAAGTTTACCAGTAGCGATACTGAAAAAGTTTACCACTAACGCTACCGAAAAAGTTTACCACCAAGTTTCTTGTTATGGGGAACACCGCAATAGCAGCATTCCCCGAGTTACTTTAGTTATAATACATAGTTTTCGAATGGCAGGTCCTCATCAAGACGAACCTTATGGGCATGAGCTTTGAAGTATTCAAAATCCTCTGTAAGCCCCTTCCATTTGATATAATCGCTCAAGTATTGATTCTCATTGGAAAGATACTTGATATCCTGATCCTGGCTATGTATGTGATCATACATTTCCTCGAGCACTTCCTTTAGCTGGTTGTAGGAAGCTTTCTTAACTTTCTGCATATTTCTTACCTCCTCTCTTTGAGGCGGTAACCTTAGCGGCATGTTCGGCACGATAAGGATGCTCTGAGTTCATGTTGAGCACATGAGATCTGAAGGTAAGTCGGTCAATCAGAGCTGTTACCATTGTTGTATTCTCAAACATGGTGGTCCACTCTGAAAAGCTTAAAT
>JAEEGJ010005166.1_pt1 | contig 41918 bp, 34 predicted proteins | sample 8958761 | NCBI WGS metagenome assembly JAEEGJ01 (sample SAMN16246546, study PRJNA631951) | gut metagenome | biome: gut microbiome; feature: rumen; material: RS-attached | host: Bos | place: Iran: Karaj | collected 2018-10 | reverse complement strand
AGCTTAGCTCAGGCAAGTTGAGACATCAAGAAACACTCATACGGCCAAAATCCACAAAGTAAAAATGAGAAACAAATCATATGAACAAAAAAAGAGACCGGCTAAAAAATGCTTTTTAGTCGGCCTCATCTTTTTTTGCTCTTACCCGAATAGCTGTTTGAAAGCCTCTTCAACTTTTGTTACAGGCACTACTTCAATGCCGGCTTTGCCGGTGTTGAGGCCGTGCATGTTATTCTTGGGTATGATAATGCGCTCAAACCCCAGCTTTGCGGCCTCAGCTATGCGCTGCTCTATGCGGCTTACGGGGCGGATTTCGCCCGAAAGGCCCACCTCTCCGGTCATGCAGACGGTGCGGTCAACTGCTATGTCAAGACTGCTGGATAGTATGGCGCTGATTACGGCAAGGTCTATTGCCGGATCACTTACTTTCAATCCTCCGGCAATATTCAGGAATACGTCTTTCTGACCCAGTTTAAAGCCCACGCGCTTTTCAAGTACAGCCAGCAGCATGTTCATGCGGCGCACATCAAATCCTATTGCACTGCGCTGCGGCGTTCCATAGACGGCCGTACTGGCCAGCGCCTGAACCTCGATCAGGAACGGACGCACGCCCTCAATGGTGCAGGCAATTGATACTCCGCTCATGCCCTGATGGCTGTCGGTAAGGAGCAGCTCGCTGGGGTTGCTAACCTGACGCAGACCGTCCTCACGCATCTCATAGATGCCCAGCTCTGCAGTACTTCCAAAACGGTTCTTGATGGGACGTAATATGCGGTACAGGTAGTGCTGGTCACCCTCAAACTGGAGTACTGCATCAACAATATGCTCCAGAATCTTGGGGCCTGCTATTGAACCGTCTTTGGTGATATGACCAATCAGCAGAACCGGCGTTCCGCTCTCCTTTGCAAACTTGAGCAGCGATGCGGCGCACTCGCGAACCTGCGTTATGCTTCCGGCCGATGAATCCACATACTCGCTGCTAATAGTCTGTATAGAATCAACAACCACCAGTTCCGGCTTCTGTTTCTTTATCTGCTCGTAGATGTTTTCAAGTGATGTCTCACACAGCACAAGCAGGTTGTCATTCAATTGACTGCCACTGCCAGCTGCAGCCAGACGTTCGGCACGCATCTTGATCTGGCGGGCACTCTCCTCTCCTGATACGTAGAGTACTTTAAGGTCCTGCAGGCGCATCACGGTCTGCAGCGTCAAGGTGGATTTGCCTATTCCCGGCTCACCTCCCAGCAGAACCAGGGAACCCTGCACCAGACCGCCACCAAGTACGCGGTTCAGCTCGCCGTCCTGCATATCTATTCGCGGATAGTCAGAGCTCTGGATCTCGCCAAGGGTATGGGGCTTGCTGTCATCGGTCTTGCCCGATGCCTCCTTTCTTGCGGTAACGGTTGCGTTCTGTGTTGCCTGTGCCTTCACGGTTATCTCCTTCATGGTGTTCCATCGGCCGCACGACGGGCACTTACCGCTCCATTTGGGCGCATCAAACCCGCACTCGGAGCACACGAACATGGTTTTATCTTTAATTGTTGCCATAAGCTATGCCTTTTTTGACATTTTGCTCCACCACACTATTCCATAGATGGAGTTCATCATGTAAAATACGTACTGAACCACCATGATGGGCGCAAACTGAACGCCTCGGGTAGCTGCGATAGCCCACATCACCAGGTTGGCACCGTTCACCACAATCCACATGAACCATTGCTCAATGAATGCAAAGGTAAGCAGGAACTGAGCACCTACGGCTACAGTCATTGCGAGTGCATCGGACACGGGTTGAGGGTCATCGGTTTTAAGAAGCAACCTACTTATTCCCCAGACTGCGGCAGTGCTAAGCACAATCAGCAGCATTCTCTGCGGCCAGGTCATCCAGCGTGTCTTTATGCCCTCGTGACCGCCTCCCAGCGCTCGTTTGCGCCATTGGGCCCAACCTATAAACTGCATGGGTACGTTATAGAGCAGGAACAGCGCGGCATTGGCATAGAGCCCGCTCTTAAGTGCCATATAACCCTGAATGCAGGAGCCTAGAAATCCAAACAGAAAGTTCAGCACGCTGCCCTTGACGCCAAAAATCACGCAAAGCACGCTGCAGGTTCCCGCAATGAAACTCAACGCGCTGAAATTGCCCTTCAGCACGCTCACCACAACGCTCACCGTCATGAATCCCAGTATCAGGAACCAGTCCCACCACGAAAACCTGGGTATCTCTATCTTCTTGCTCATTTTTGTTCTTTTCAACGCGAAGATAGCAAAAAAAGAGGGACAGACCCCAATTTTTGTTTACCTTTGAATGACATTAGAAAACAGAAAGGACCGATGCTGGAAAACAAGAGCGTTACCATTGATGTAGATGCTATCATAAAGGCAAAACTGGGTGACCGCAAAGTCCCCGGACCAATCAAAAATCTAATCAAGAGATTCCTGCATCAGGATGATTTCAACGCATATTTCTGCAAGGGAGATGTAGGGTATGAATTCGTAGAGGGATTCATAAGATACATTGACGTACAGATCGATGTGACCGGTCAGGAGAACATTCCCCCTGAAGGCCGCTTCACCTTTGTCTCGAACCATCCCCTGGGCATGCTCGACGCCGGTTTTGAAACGGCTTGGCTAGCCCGCAGATACAATGAGAACGTCGCCGTACCTGCCAATGATTTCATGATGTCGCTCAAACAGGTGGGAGCCTATCTGCTGCCGGTCAATAAGGTGGGCGCCCAGGACCGCGGTCTTGGCGAACTCCTCAATGAGGCTTTCAGGAGTGACAAGCAGATACTGTTCTTTCCTGCCGGCCTCTGCTCACGTGAGATAAACGGAATGGTAACCGATATTCCCTGGAAAAAGACCTTCCTCTCCAAAAGCAGGGAGACCGGACGGGACATCATTCCGATGTGGTTTTCGGGCCAGAACTCCAAAAGGTTCTATAGGATCTCCAATTGGTGCAAACGTCTGAAACTGAAAACCAATTTTGCCATGTACACGCTTCCCGATGAATTGTTCCGCTGTCGGGGCAAACGCTACAAGATGGTTATAGGCAAGCCCATCCCATGTACCATGTTTACTCCCGATAAGACTGACTCGCAATGGGTTACGTATGTACGCAATCAGGTCTATTCATTAAAGCAGGATTGATATGGAGCCCATAATAGAGGAGATAGACAAATCACTACTTGCAGAAGAACTCAAGGGACAGTTCTGCATTCAGGAAGTGTCCCGTGGTAACATGCAGTTATATGTGATTGAAGGTCATAAGGCTCCGGCTCTGATGAGAGAGATAGGCCGCCTGCGTGAGATTGCCTTCCGTACAGCCGGCGGCGGGACTGGATTGAGTTGTGATGTGGACCGATATGACCTGGACCCGGAGTTGGGATTCCGTCAACTTATCTGCTGGGACAGTGAGAACCATGAGATTATGGGCGGATACCGCATCCTGTATGGAAAAGACTGCCGTCTGGATTTACACGGGCAGCCCGATATGCCGTCGGCCCATCTGTTCCGTTTTTCGGACCGTTTTATCAGTGAGCAACTGCCCGATATGATGGAGATGAGCCGTTCATTCACTTCAACCCCCAATATCTTTACGCTACAGATGCTGTTCTGCGGTTTAGCAGTGCTGTGCAAGCTGAATAAGATACACAGTCTGTTTGGAAAGGTCACTTTTTTCCCTTCATATCCCACGGAGGCTCTTGGGTTGCTGGAGGCCTTCTTTGCAAAGCATTGTCCCGATCCGGATTCTTGGGCCGTTCCGCATAAACCATACGTTGTGCCTATTCCCGATTATGCCGCCGGTGTTCTGCCATATGACAGCTATGAGGATGACCTTAAAGCACTTACCAAGGCATTGCATGAAAGAGAGTTCTACATGCCTCCAATCCTAAAATCATATCTGAGGTTATTCCGCAGCTTCAGGGTATTCGGCACCGCAGTCAATGATATTTTCGGAAATGTTATGGAGACCGGTATGTTCTGCCATCTTGATGATTTATCGGCCAAGACCTTTATTCCATATCTTAGAAACTGATGGATCTGATCACATCTATAGTACGTTTAGTAATGCATTACAGAGTCCGTGCCATAAGACGTTATGCCACTGATTTTGAGAGCATTCAGCGCAAGACATTGAGGCGGCTTGTAAGGAAGGCTTCAGGTACAAGTTGGGGTAAACAGTACGGTTATGACTCCATACGCAGCTACGCAGATTATGCAGAACGCGTTCCAGTAAACAACCACTCATCCATCAAGCCTTATGTGATGCGGATGTTGGGTGGAGAGCCCGATGTGCTGTGGCCGGGAAAGATCCGGTATTTTGCAAAAACCAGCGGTACCACATGTGATGCAGCAAAGTTCATTCCCGTATCCCGACAAGGCCTGAAACATTGTCATCTGATGGGCGGCAAGGATGTCACAGCCTCTTTCCTTGATACCCACAGGCAGTCACATGCCGGTCTTGGATACTCACTTGTGCTGGCTGGCACATGTTCACCCGTAAAACCCGGATCCCGGATCATGACGGGTGATATAAGTGCCATCATGTCCAGAGCCATACCCGGTTTCTTCAGAACGATGCTGCACCTGATACCCCCAGCCGGAATGTTGAGGCGTATCCATAATTTTAAGGACAGAGAGCAGATCATACCGCCTTTTATATTACGCAAGCGTCTTGTATCATTCAGCGGTTTGCCCGGTTGGAATCTGCGTCTGTTACAGAAAACCGTACAGATGGAGGGAAAACAGAATGCAGAGCAGATCTGGCCTCACATGGAGATGTTTGCACATGGAGGTTGCAGCCTTTTTCCATACAAGCCTGTAATAGAGAAACTGTTTCCATCAGGTAATCTGGTATGTATTGAGAATTACAATGCATCCGAGGGCTTTTTCGGCGTTCAGACCGACAGCAATGATCCATCAATGATGCTAATGCTTGATTATCAGGTCTTCTATGAGTTCATTCCCATGAAAGAGTATGGTCGGGGCGATGCACGCGTGCTCCCTCTTTGGGAAGTTGAAACTGACCAGGATTACGCAATCATTATCAGCACATCATCGGGCCTGTGGCGTTATGAGATAGGCGATGTCATCAGGTTTGTCAGGAAAGCGCCATATAAATTCGTGTTTGTGGGACGAACCGCCTTGGAACTGAATATCTGCTATGAGAAGTTAAACATAAGGCAAGCCGATCAGGCTATTGCACAAGCATGCCAGTCTACCGGTTGTATAGTCCGTGAATACACTGTCGCTCCCAACAGTGATAATTATGATGAAAACAGCTACCATCAGTGGCTGATAGAATTTGAGAAGGAACCTGATTCCGTTGAGGCTTTTGCGTTCGTACCGCAGAAATGCCTGGAGCAGACCGATTATGCTTACATGAGAACTATTGAATCCGGTGCCCTGAAACCTTTGCAGGTTATTGTAGCCCGCCAAGGCCTTTTCTATGCATGGCTTGAATCAAAAGGCAAACTTGGCGGTCAGCATAAAGTACCACGTCTGTACCAGTCCCGCAAACTGATAGAGGAGTTACTTTCTATGAATTGATAAAAATGATACAAAATGATACAATTGGGGTCAGGCCCCTTTTGTATCATTTTTCTTCTTTTGACCAAGTGACAGCCCGGTTTATGAAGTCTAAGAAAGGTTTGGTGGTTTTAAACATAGCGGCCACGCGCTCAGCCAGATTAGGTGCCAGGATGAAATCCTCACCCGGCAGATAGGTAAGGCAGAAACGCTTGAGCCGATAATAATCTGAATCAGGTGTATCGGTAGGGAATCCGGCCGGCACCTTTTTGAGCGCACCCTCCATATCAAGCTCGAATCCGGGAGCAGCCTGGGCCAGGATCCGGCGGAAACCTCCGTCGCTCATCTCAATGTCCTCACGCAGAATGGCCAGCACCTTGGGGTCACACCAGTAGTCGCCGGCTGCCAGCATATGGCTTCCCTCCCAACTCTCCTTGGCCGATGCGCTAACCTGGAAATAGTATCCGCTGTAGGGTGATTTCTTGCCGCCCGGGCAGATATACACGCCCATGTGGGTCTTATACGGCGACTTGTCGGCCGAGAACCTTACGTCACGGTAAATACGGTAAGTTATATCATTCAGACCCAAGTCACCTATTGAGGAATCAAACTTGCGGATATCCGCCAGCAACTCCAGCGCGAATGCATCGAACCGCTCCTTTACCCTCTTGTACTCATCCTTATGTTCCAGGAACCATTCACGTTCATTGTTGCAGCTCAACGCCTTAAGAAAATCCAGTATCTCTTTCATTCTTTGTATTTTTCAAAATGATATCTTTCCCTTAGTTCAGCCTGTTTTTCCGGGGTCTGATGTGTAAAATACTGTTTCCAACCCGGACAGAAATTGATATGCCAGCGCCAGAAACGTCCTATAACGGACTTGGGATTCTTATCGTAATGTGGGCGAAACTTACATTTCTCACAAGGATACTGTGCCATATTTTATGTATTGAGGTTAGTATCGCAAATGTAATTGTTTTCTGCTATTTTTTGTACTTTAGCAACCTAATTATGATCAAGGAGATTCAGTTAAGGGTTGAACCGCAGTTTGCCTATAACGAGCAGGTGCTTAAGGATACTGTCTCAAGGCAGTGCGGGCTTGACGTGCGTACCATCACGGCTGTGCGTACGCTCAAAAAAAGTATTGATGCCCGCCAGCGCACCATATTCATGAACCTTACTCTGAGAGTTTTCATCAATGAGCAGCCGCCCAAGAACGAATTCACCAGCATAGATTACCGCACGATTGACGGAAAGCCCACAGTCGTGGTGGTGGGAGCAGGCCCTGGAGGTCTGTTTGCGGCACTTCATCTTATTGAGCTTGGACTACGCCCCATAGTTGTTGAGCGCGGCAAGAACGTGCGCGACCGTAAGGTGGATATCGCTGCCATAAGCCGCACTCATAAGGTCAACCCGGAGTCAAACTACAGCTTTGGCGAGGGCGGTGCCGGAGCCTACTCCGACGGTAAGCTCTACACCCGAAGCAAAAAACGCGGTGACACAGACCGCATCCTGAACATCTTCTGCCAGCATGGGGCAAGTCCCGCGATTCTATCCGATGCCCATCCCCATATAGGCACCGACCGCCTTCCGCGAGTGATTGAGAACATACGCAACACCATCCTTAACTGCGGAGGAGAAGTACACTTTGAGACCCTGATGACCGGATTCATTCTTGATGGGAACAAAGTAATAGGCATTGAAGCCACACGCAATGGAGAGCAGTGCCGCTTTATGGGTCCTGTGATTCTGGCTACAGGTCACAGCGCACGCGATGTCTATCGCTACATGGCGTCGCATAGGTTTGAAATTCAGGCCAAGGCTCTGGCTGTAGGATGCCGCCTGGAGCATCCGTCACATCTGATTGACTGCATACAATATCATAACCGCGCAGGCCGGGGCAAGTATCTGCCCGCAGCCGAATACAGTTTTGTAACCCAGGTTGATGGCCGCGGAGTCTATAGTTTCTGCATGTGTCCCGGTGGGTTCGTGGTTCCGGCCGCATCGGGTCCGCAGCAGATTGTTGTGAACGGCATGTCACCATCGGGTAGAAACTCCCGCTGGAGTAATTCCGGAATGGTGGTGGAGACCCGCATTGAGGATGTGGCCAAGAGTGATGCCGATATGCTGGATCCGCTCCTGATGATGCGGTTCCAGGAGCAGTTGGAACGTGACTGCTGGCAGGCCGGCAATATGCGCCAGACCGCCCCGGCCCAGCGGATGGCCGACTTCGTGAACCTCCGTTTGAGTTACGACCTGCCGGAATCATCATATTCCCCCGGACTTATATCATCGCCCCTGCATTTCTGGATGCCGGGATTCGTGACGGAGCGCCTAAAACAGGGATTCCTGCAGTTTGGCAAGAGCAGTCACGGATTCCTTACCAACGATGCCGTGATGATTGCGGTAGAGACCCGCACATCATCGCCCGTACGCATACCACGAGACAACGAGACCCTCCAGCATGTGGGTCTGGAGGGCCTGTTTCCTTGCGGCGAAGGTGCCGGTTATGCCGGCGGCATAGTATCATCGGCCATTGACGGCGAACGCTGCGCACAGAACGCCGCACAATACCTGATCCGGTGACTAAGGGAGCAGTATCATTTTGTCTTGTAAATAACTATCTGCGCCTGCACGTTATCGGCTTCGTCATCGGATATAAAAGCTGTTATAAACTTGTTACCCTCCTGGCATATCGGGAAGAACGGGACCTCATTCACACCTAATCCCTCTTCGATAAGGTTGTAGTTTTTGTCAAAAAGGGCATAGCATGCACCCTTGCCGCAGAAATAGTTTACCAGCGTGTTGCCGTTAAAAGTGAAGACCTGCTTTATATAGACGCCCGGCGTACCTGTCAGACTGTCATCCTTCTTAATCTGACACAGTTTCCAGATTGTCTTGCCGTCATAAAGGAAAAGCTCATCGGTGTTGGGGTTATGACAGACCACATTCCCATAAGAGTCCGGTATGAAATATTTACCTATGTTAATAACCAAAAAATTCATTTCATCGTCTTCACCCTCTTGAGCCGGTTCTTTCTTAAGGAAAGTTCCGGTTTTCCTGCACCGGTTGTCTGTTACCACAAACAATCCGATACTGTCATTCTCAAAAGAATTCAGGAACATGAAACCGTCTTTTATCTTGGTGAATGATGAAGGTCCCGGCATGTAATCAATATTGAACTTGTCCTGGTGGTTAAGGTCATGATCGTAAACATGGACGCTTTTGCCGCCCATATCCAGAAGATAAAGATGCTCATCATCGCCAGTCAGATTCATTGCGTTCAGGTAATCATTAGGCCCGCGTCCTATCTGGTGCAGCTGGGAAACAATCTGTCCTGTTTTAAGGTCAACCTTTGAGACCGCCTGACGTTGGTCCAGTATGAATGCAAAGTCATCTGAAAAGAAAGCATCAGATACATCAGACATGAAGTAATCACCATCGGCCCTTACATTCACATTCCTGTCAATCTGGAAAAAATCCTTTATAGGGAACAGCTTTTCGCCCGGGTCCCGGAATCTCACGACCACCTCATCGGCGCTTTTTTTCCCGCCGCAACCGGTCATAAACGATAACACTAATCCGCACAACGGAACTATCAGATACAGACAACGGGCAACTCTTTTCATATTGAAACAGGCTATCATTCAGGTTATACGCTAATTGTTTTGTAATAGCAAAGATATGCCAATTCATACCTTAATATCAATACCAAAAACCTTAAAGTTTACTTACAATAAGAAAATGTCTGATGATTAAGGGGCCGAATAATGAAAAAAGGGGCCGGTTCTGTTTGTAACCGACCCCTTTTGTCAATAATGGCACTATTACTCTGAGAACAGAGCTGTTGAGAGGTAGCGCTCACCTGTATCGGGAAGCAGAACAAACACGTTCTTGCCTGCAAATTCCGGGCGTGAAGCCACCACACTTGCTGCATATGCGGCTGCACCACTTGATATACCCACCAGCAGGCCCTCTTCCTTAGCCAGAGCACGTGCGGTCTCAAATGCATCCTCGTTTGCTACGGGCAGGATCTCATCCACGATATCGCGGTTAAAGTTGTTGGGCACAAATCCTGCACCAATACCCTGAATCTTGTGCGGGCCGCTGGGATTGCCGCTCAGCACTGCCGATGAAGCAGGCTCAACTGCGATTATCCTTGCCTGCGGGAATGCCTCCTTGATTGCTTTTGCTGCGCCGCTTACTGTACCGCCGGTACCCACTCCGGCAATGAAAGCGTCAACCTGAATTCCTGACTCCTTGGCATCGGCCACAATCTCCTTACCGGTGGTCTTGGCGTGAATCTCGGGGTTGCTGGGGTTGTTGAACTGCTGCAGAATCACTGCACCGGGAGTGGCGTCACGCAGTTCCTCGGCCTTGGCGATTGCACCCTTCATGCCGTTTGCGCCTGGTGTAAGGACTATCTCGGTTCCGTATGCGGCAGCTAGCTTGCGCCGCTCAATGCTCATGGTCTCGGGCATGGTCAGGATTACCTTATATCCTTTTACTGCACCCACCAGTGACAGACCTACGCCTGTATTGCCCGATGTGGGCTCTATGATTGTTCCACCTTTCTTAAGTATGCCTTTCTTCTCGGCATCCTCAATCATGGCCAGTGCTATACGGTCCTTAACCGATCCACCCGGGTTGAAAAACTCAACCTTTGCTACTATGTTTCCCTTGATACTGCGCTTGGCAGCAAATTTGTTTAATTTGACTGTCGGAGTCTTACCGATCAGTTCAGTGATTGTGCTGTAGATTGCCATAGTTTTGTGTATTTTGTCTTGTTTGTTTCTGTTTTCGCTGCAAAGTTACGCCCCATGGAAACAACAAACAAAGAAACCATGAAATCAAGAAAAACATTCTATTTACCATTAATTCAGTAGTTGAATTATTCTAAAACAGTGCCATTGGGGACGGTTCTATTTGGCCCTGTTTTTAAAAACGGTGCCAAATAGAACCGTCCCCAATGGCACTGTTTCGGGTTTTTTGCGTACATTTGGGGCAATATGAAAGGACTATCCAGAATCATACTGTCACTTCTGTTCCTGCTGACGGCCACAACGGCATCGGCACAGAATAATTCTTATGGGATTGACGATGAGTGTTATGCGCTTTTCCAGAGGGCAGAGAGTCTGGCGGGGGGCGTATCCGACGAGGAGTTCAACCTTGTGAATGACTCGTTGCTGCACACCGCTTTGGCCAAGGGAGACAACAAGGCCCAGGTGATTTATTATGTGGAGTGGCTCAAGCATCTTAACCGCGGTCCGTTCAGTAATGAGGAACGGGTTCTCAAGGCTTTTGAGGAACTTAAAGCAATAGCTCTTTCATACGGCTACAGGCAGTATTTCTACTACGCTTACGAGCTGACCCAAAACTTTTATTACAACAATGGAAGGCCCAATACCTCAATTGAGTTGCTGCAGGAGATGCAGGCATACGCCATTGAGCAGAATGATGCTTACGGGATGTGGTACAGCTCCCGATATATGGTTTCGCTGTATACAGCCATGAGTGATTACGTAACGGCCAAGAAATATATTCTGGAGGGCATCAAGGTCTATAATGAGACCGATGATCCTACGGTAAGACGCCAGTCTATATCCAATGCATACTGTGACCTGGCCAATACATATCCTGTCTTGAGTGATTCCATGAGGATATATATAGACAAGGCTTATGAAGTATCAATGAACCATAATGATACTCTACGCTGTAACTTTTATCTGGCTGTCATAGCTGCGTTGGATAAGGATGTCAGCAGGTATACTGAATTAAGGGATCGTTGTCTGGCCGATGGACAGTTGCGCCTGATTTCAACAACAGCAAGGAATATGTTCCATCTCATTGATGAGATTATAGAGGGTACAATCAACAACAAGGATTTGGATAGTATTGAAGCCCTTTCCAAAATACGCGAGATGAAGTTCGTTGTCAATATTGCCGAACTTTACGGATATGAAAACGCCGCTTTCCGCCTGGAAAAGCGCCTTATGGAACTGACGGAAAACAATTTTGCCAGGTCCAACCAGCTTAATATGGCTGAATATGACGCAAAGATGGGTAACAATCTGCTGACAGCTGATCTTGCACAGAAATCTCAGCAGTTGGCACATACCACCCTGATTCTTACCATAGTCGTAACGGTGGTGCTGCTTGGCCTACTGGCATTCTCATACAGTCAGGTGATAGGTCTGAGACGTCGCAGGATCCGTGACCAGAAGATGATCAACGAACTGACCGCAGCCAACCGCAAGGCCGAGATAGCCAACGCCGCCAAGACCCGATTTGTGCAGAACATGAGCCACGAGGTGCGCACTCCGCTCAATGCCATAGTAGGTTTCTCACAGTTGCTCTCACTGCCCGATGATGCACTGACGCCCCAGGAGAAGCAGGAGTTCTCAAACCATATCATGAACAATACCAAGATCCTGATAATGCTGCTTGAGGATATCCTGAACACCACCGATATGGAGAAGGGTGAATACAAGATAACGTATGATGAGGGTGAGGTTCACTTTATGTGCCGCGCGGCCATATCAAGTTCCGAGCACCGTCTGCACTCGGGCGTTGAGATGTTTTACGAGCCGGAATCGGAGGAGCCGTTCTCTTTCCGTACAGACCCGCAGCGTGTCCAGCAGATTCTGATTAACCTGCTGACCAATGCCTGCAAGCATACATCAAAAGGCAAGATAGTGCTGAGCAGTTCACTTACGGCCAAGCCGGGATTCGTGACATTCAGAGTGACCGATACCGGTCCTGGTGTACCACCTGATCAGGCTGAGGCAATATTTGACCGATTCACCAAACTGAACAGTTTTGTTCAGGGTACGGGACTGGGTTTGAGCATCTGCCGTGAGATTGCAACACTGATGGGTGCCAATGTCTATCTTGACACTACATACACAAATGGAGGAGCCAGATTTATATTTGAGGTTCCTGTAGTTCCGCCCGAAGAATCCAAGTCTGAAGAAACAGTTCAGGAATGAGTGTTTACTGCCTTTGTGGGCGGTTGCTGATGGTTGCGCGCATCGGTAGCGACGGCTACTGACTGTGCAAGGTTGCGGAACGCCATACCGGTTAGTGTATCGGGGTTGAGAGCCACCGGGGTGCCGTTGTCGCCACCTTCGCAGATGCTCTGAACTATTGGAATCTGTCCCAGCAGAGGAACCTTCAGCTCATCGGCCAGACGCTTGCAACCCTCCTTGCCGAACAGATAGTATTTGTTCTGTGGGAGTTCAGCGGGGGTAAACCAGGCCATATTCTCTACTAATCCAAGTACAGGTACGTTCACCTTCTCGTTGCGGAACATATCTATTCCCTTGCGGGCATCGGCCAATGCAACCTCCTGCGGGGTGCTTACCACTACGGCTCCGGTTATGCCTAGTGTCTGTACCAGGGTCAGGTGGATATCGCTTGTGCCGGGAGGCATATCTATGATAAAGTAGTCCAGTTCACCCCAGTCGGCGTCGGCAATAAGCTGCTTGAGGGCATTGCTGGCCATTGCTCCGCGCCACAGGACAGCTTGCTCGGGGTCAACAAAGTAACCTATTGAGAGCAGTTTGATTCCGTATTGCTCTACGGGGATTATCAGGTCACGGCCGTTCTTGTTCTCGGCATACGGGCGTGCGCCTTCGGTATTGAACATCTTAGGCATGGAAGGACCGAAAATATCGGCGTCAAGCAGTCCTACCTTATAGCCTATGCCGGCCAGAGCAACTGCCAGGTTGGCTGCTACTGTCGATTTGCCAACGCCACCCTTGCCGGATGCTACGGCTATGATGTTCTTGACATCGGGCAACAGCTCGGGGCCTTCGGGACGTGCAGCCTGGCGGGTCTTTACCTTTACCTCTACCTGTACGTCATCACCGGCTTTGAGCTTTATTGCGGTCTCGGCCGATTTTACTATTGACTTGATGAATGGATCGGTTGGTTTCTCAAAAATGAGAGAGAACGATACTGAATTGCCGTCAATGCGGATATCGTCCTCAAGCATCTCCATGGAGATGATGTCCTTGCCGGTACCCGGATAGCGCACCGCCTGCAAGGCTTCCTTAATCAAATTAGGATATAGTGCCATAGTGATTGCAAAGTTAGTGAAAATAGTACAAAATGGGGCTGACCCCAATTGTACTATTTTCTCGTCTGGAGAGTACTTCTTTTAGTCCGCCCGTAACTGCGATAATCGTCCAGCTCAATCTCAATATCGGGCTCTGACAGTTCACCTTCCTGCGGAAGATTGAAGACGATATACTTGATGGTCTTGCCGCGCTCCAGCCATTGTGCCTCATAATGAGTCTTTATGGAGAGGATGTGATCAGCATCCCCGCTGGCATAAAGATCATCGGTACGGAACTCTACCGGCAGCCGGTTATGGTCAACCATTGCGCATGTATAGGTGTACATAAAGTTGCTGTCCGTCTTAAGATGAATCTTGCCGCCAGGCTTAAGAATCCTGCGATAGCGCTCCATGAAATAGGTCGATGTAAGACGCTTGGTAGCCTTTTTCATCTGCGGATCAGGGAATGTAAGCCAGATCTCACTCACCTCGCCCGGAGCAAAGAACCGGTCAATCAGCTCAATCACAGTGCGCAGGAACGACACGTTCTTCATGCCGCGCTCCAGCGACATCTTGGCGCCCGTCCACATGCGGGCACCCTTTATGTCAACACCTATAAAATTGCTGTCAGGATAAAGACCGGCCAGCCCTACTGTATATTCACCGTGACCACAGCCCAGCTCAAGCACAATAGGCCCGTCATTATGAAAGAAGGAGCTGTTCCAGCAGCCCCTCATTTCAAACGGGACATCCTCACGGAACGAACCTGCAGGCTCGAACACGTGCGGATAGCTCCGCATATCGGCAAACTTGGCCAGTTTACCCTTACCCATATCAGATATCCAGAACGGTTACCCAGCCGTGAGTATCGGGAGCGTCGCCATACTGGATGGCACGCAACTGATGATACAAACCTGTAAGTACAGGACCCGGCTTGCCGTCACCTATAACGTATGACTTGCCAAGCTCAATGTCATCGATGCGTGAGATAGGTGATATTACGGCTGCAGTACCGCAGGCACCGGCCTCACTCATCTCATTAAGCTCCTCCAGAGGCACTGGACGGCACTCAACAGTCATGCCGTTGTCCTTGGCCAGCTGCTGCAGGCTCTTGTTGGTGATTGAAGGCAGGATTGACTCTGACTTGGGAGTGATGTAGCTGTTACCCTTTATGCCGATAAAGTTGGCGGCACCACACTCATCGATATACTTTTTCTCTTTGGCGTCCAGATAGAACTCGCTGCCATAACCCTTCTCATGGGCGATGTTGTGAGCAAACAGGCTGGCTGCATAGTTTCCGCCCACCTTGTACTTACCCATACCCAGAGGAGCTGAACGGTCATATGAACGTACCAGTGCGTATGCATTGGCAGCAAAACCGCCCTTGAAATACGGACCTACAGGCATAACGAATATAAGGAACATATACTCCTGGGCCGGCTTAACGCCAATCTCTGCGCCGGTACCCACCAGCAGCGGACGGATATAGAGTGAAGCACCGCTCTCATATGGAGGGATGAACTCCTTGTTAAGCTCGATAACGCGCTTTACCATCTTGCAGAATGTCTCGGTAGGAAGCTCAGGCATCATGGTAGCGCGGCAGGTGCTCTGCATACGCTCGGCATTGGCCTCCATACGGAACACACGTACCTTTCCGTCCTTACCGCGGAAAGCCTTAAGACCCTCAAAAGCCTCCTGACCATAATGCAGGCAGGTAGCGGCAATGTGCATAGGTACATACTCGGAGTCAGATTCCTCTATCTCACCCCATTTTCCGTCTTTGAACCAGATGCGGAGGTTCCAATTGGTTTTCATGTAACCAAACGAAAGGTTGGACCAGTCAAGTTCTTTCATAGCAGTCTATTGTTTAATCTGTCGCGAAATTACAAAAAATGACATGAGTTTATTCTTACAGACAACCAAATAAAGTAAATTTGTCACCAATATGAATAATAATACAACAAAACCTATACAGGAAGGCCATCCGCAGCCTCAAGAAGGTTCAAACAGAGAACGCACAGGCAACCGCATAGACGGCAAGATAAGGATTATACGCTTTATAATACTCTCTTCCATACTCTATTTCATAACCGATGCCATAGGCCGATGGTTCCTGCCCGACAGCGACTCAGTACCGGGAATATTCTCTGCAATGATATGGGTATTCTGTTTCATTACCGGTGCCATACAGTTCTACCTTTGGCGTAAAATAGGGCAGGCCTGGCTCAAATGGGCGGTTGCAATCCTTTACATAGCAGCTTTTGCGACACTTATAGGCTGGGGCGGGTTCTACCGTTACGGCAGTTCATCACTCATAGGCTACAAGTTCTCAGTAACTATAATGCCGGCATGGGGATTCCTGATAGAGGCCACATTCACATCGTTCCTGCGCTGGTACGGCAACCTTATAAAACGCATTTTCCACCTGGAATCCATAAACAGCATAGTCTTCATGCTCTTTATGCTTATCCCGGTAACCATCATAGTGCTGCTGTTCATAGGCGGTTACAAACTGTCCGGTTCGCTTTCCCAGAAGGGAGCCGACATACAGCAGTACATAGACGAGGGTGAGGTGAACCACAACACCGACCGCCGTGAACCGGTACGCCAGTATGACCGCCTGTTCAATGACCTGAACGACACACAGCTGGAAGCTGCCATCAGGAACGGTCTATCCAGCCCTATCACAAAAGAACAGGCTGAGACCGACCGCCGTCTTGTCAGGATTGAGTCCAACCAATACTATGACATAGACAAACTGACCCACTCCGTTCCATACCTTGTGCCAAAAGCCGCAAAACTGCTTGAGGATATGGGTAAGGCTTTCCAGGATTCGCTGTTCAACCGAGGTTACAACCGCAACCACCGCTTTACCGTGACAAGCGTGCTGCGCACCGAGGAGACTGTACGCCAATTGCGCCGCACCAACGTCAACTCCACCGAGAACTCTTGCCACTGCTACGGCACCACCTTTGACATATCATACTTTACCTACTCTACCCCGAAAGTGGGCAAGACCGCATCGGTTGACAAGATGCGCCAAATACTATATCAGGTAGCATACGATATGCAAAGACAGGACCGCTGCTACGTAAAATACGAGAAACAGCAGACCTGCCTTCACATTACAGTCCGTTAACCTGGTATTGGCGTTGGCCTAATCTGACAAGGTATAGGCATCAGTGCCGGCCCAATCCTGTTCTACCTGAAGACCCCCGAAACCGATATTTGTGTATTCAAGAACACCACCGGCAAAAAAATCACCCGTGCACTCGGTAATCCTGTTACGCAAGACAGGGACATCGGTCAGCACCCTCTCCTTTACTGCATTTCCATACACGTCTATGGCTGTGACCGTAATCTCTAGCTGTGACAGATTCCTCACTCCGTTCTTTTCTTCATAGCGCGGGAACGTGTAAATCTCAAATGTCTTCTGTGAATGGTCTTGGATGGCAAAGGATTCCTTCTGGTTGCTCTTGGTGGTTCCCTCAAGCGTAAACGGGTTGACCGCGGCACTTCCACCCTTATACGCAAACTGCAGCTCACAAACCTGCGCGGGAATCTGGTCATCGGTAAGTTTAAGCCTGAACATGGCAGTAGCCCTTGTCAATGACACCGCAATGGTCCCGGTTTCCTGGGTCACGTTCACTTCTCCTGCCCAGCAATACGTATCGGTAGTCTTAAGTATAGTGTTGCTGCTGAACGCAATGGACTCAGGATTGGTCATGGTAGCGTTCTTGTCGCCGTTATGGGCAACCACGACAATCTTGTGTACTCCTACGGTCAGGTTCTGTGATACCGTCCCGAACGATTCCTCCCCACGGCTCTGGTTAATCTGGATCTTATCAAATGATTCTCCCTCACAGGGATAGATGCAGAAGGAGAGGTTGGAACAAACCCGACCTAAATCCACCATAGCACGGGTCTGGACATAATCAGGACTTGACAGGTTGTTTACCAGGATTGTTACCGGAACCTTGCCGTTATCCTCAGGCTCCATCACTTCATGCAGCCTTGCATGACATGATGCGGCAAGTAACGGAACCAGTGCCAACGTCATCCATGAACAAAGTGAAAACTCTCTTGTCTTCTTTAGGGCTGAAGACTGCCTCATGGTCTTTTTCTTCATAGTCTGAAAGATTTAGGTTGATACTAGACGCAAACAAAAAAAGATTCGGCATAACGGGAGGACTAAACCCGAAATACCGAATCAGTTTGTATGCGATGCAATATTACAGCATTTTTCTGAAACACACAATAGGGACAAAAAAAAGAGGCCCGAAGGCCTCTCTTTTTAAAGTATGTCTAATCAATACTGACGGAAGTTCCACTTGCAGTTTACATCCTCAAAGTCAAACTTGCCAAGTGAAGCGTTTGAGTCACCTACTGAGATGAGGCAAAGCTTCTCCTTAGTACCGGGAACAGCCTTGGGGCATACACGGTATGTACCGTCTGTGAGCTGATCGATGCTCCAGAGCTGCTCAGGAGCGCCGGTGAACTCAGGAACTGTGGTGAGTTCCTTACCGGCTGTAGCGGCAAGAGCACGGTTGGTACCGGCAATCACAATCTTGTAGTAAGGTGAACCAAGGGTACCTTCCTCCATGGGAACAAGCTCCCACTTCTGGTTGGGACGGAACTGATAGTCAATAACGCGTACATCAATGTTGCCGGTGGGCCAGCCGCCTATTACATCCTCCAGCTTCTGGAAAGCAACAACGGTGTTAGGCTGATTGCCGCCGCCACCGCCGAATCCCATACCACGGCCGCCACCCAAGCGAACGTACTCGGTAGCGATTTCAAGAGCATAACCACGACGCTCTGACTCAATCTCATATACACCGGGCTTTACGTTGTAACCAGCCTCAGGCCAGCCGTTACGCCATACGATAGGAAGGATAGCCAGGGTGCTGCGGCCACTCTGATAGTAGTCAGCCTCCCAGTGGAATGACATCTTCTCAACGCCTTCCTCAATGATAGTGCGGCCAAAGTGACCTGCGCCGGTATAACCGTCACGGCAACCTATAACCATCTTACCGCCACCCTCAACCATATCACGGCCTACGTTGTCAATGAACGGGCCTGTGGGGCTCTTGGAACGGCCGCAGATGATGTTGTAAGTTGAGTTCACACCATCGCAGCAGGTACCGTGGGTGCCCAGCAAATAGAACCAGCCGTCACGCTCGATCATTGTTGTGGCCTCGCAGTCAACAGCAATGTTTATATCCTCACCAAAACTCTCAAGACGAGCACCGGTCTGAGGATCAAGCTCACACATACGGATGAATCCGAAATATGTGCCGAATGTAACGAACAGGCGGCCGTCTGAAGTCAAAATAAGACCGGCATCAATAGCATCGCAGTCCTCATCATTCTCTGAATGAGCTACAGTAGTGCGCTCTGCAGCTGCAGGGAAACCGTAGTCAGGAGACTTGGGATCAAGGGTCTTGCCCCAGCAGGTAACGATAGTACCACCGTGACCGCCTCCCAGTCCACCACCGGTGGTTGAATAGGCAAGAAGGTAACGGTCACCTATCTTAAGCATATCGGGAGCTGCACCTACGTTAGGAATACGTTCACCGCTGGTCCATACCCAACCGTCTTCCGAAACAAGGCCTGAACCGCCTGTTCCCCAAGTGTAATACTTTCCATTGCACTCTGCAATCGTAGCAGGATCATGGATGAACGGAGCACCAATCTGAGCCATTACAGCCTCAGACATTGAAACTGAAACAAGGGCGACCAAGCCCATCTGAAATATCTTTTTCATATTCTGATCCTTTTTTATTTGTTGGTGATGGTATAGTTCTTAAGAATTGTGCCATCTTCATTGTAGAAACGAACGCACATATCACTCATACCGGGACCGTTGATGACAGCACCGCGTACAATGTTCTTACCCTTCTTGAGAGTAATTCGCTTTGACATACCGTCATCGGCAACCATACGGCGGTCAGCCTGAAGTGTCAGGACCTTCTCACCATTAACCCACCATATTGATGAAGCGTTCGAACCGGCAGCCAGGCGTACAACCATATCCTGCTCGCAGTTGATTACTGTAAATGCGTTAAAAATAAGGCCATAACGCTTCTGACCGTTCGAAGTACCCTGAGCAAAACGGATAAGCTTGATGTTGAACAGCTTGCTGTCAACTGAATGCCATTCAAGAGTATCCTTGACAGTTGCGGGAGCTGCAGGAGCTGCCTGTGCGCCAGCTGCCGGTCTGCCGCCGCCAAAACCTCCACGACCACCGGCACGGGGAGCCTCAGACTCTACGATAACCTTATCACCGGCCTTAGGCAGGGAGTTGATATCGGCTGTGAACTGACCGGGGAAATACTCCTTGGTCAACTCTGCCAGGATATAGCTGTCTGTAAATACAGTATTACCGCTGTTGGGTTTGTTGATGGGCTCGATGATTGTCCATCTGCGGATAAAGCCCTTATCATCCGGCTTGACAGGAGCTGCATCAGGCTTGATTTCATTGAAATACTGATCGTAAGCAACATTCCTGTTGGCTCTACGCTGAGGATCGATTGACTCGCTGGCAACCTGCGGTTCAGCTTCAGATCCTCCGGCAGGCTGCTGCTCAACTACTGTCTTGTTAGAGCCGCAAGCAACCAGAACGGCAGTCATACCGACTGCCAGGATAGTTTTGAAGTTTCTGTTCATAATGAACTTTGGATAAATTAGGTTTATAAATAGTAATAAATGTCCACGTACGTTAGTAGGCTTGCTAAATTACAACAATTAAGTGAAAAATGTACATATTTATCTAACAAAATGATTCAAACAAATAAAAAACAACCGGCCCAAGTTGAGCCGGTTGCATAAACTTTAACCTGTATCAGGATTACTTGCCCCAGAAGAACTGAGCCATCTGATAAAGTGAACGTCTCCAGGTCAGGAACTCATGAGCAGTACCCTCTGATACATAACCCATTGCATCAAAGCCAGCCTCCTTAAGGGCAGCGGCGGCGTTACGGATGTTATCCGGGCCCTCCTTGCTACCGCAGCTGATGAAGATCTTCTTAACCTGCTTCTTGTCAGCAATTTCTGATGGGCTGTATGTACCGCCTGAAAGCAGACCGTAGTAACCGAACATCTCAGGACGAGCCAGAGTGATTGAGTGAGTCTCCATGCCACCCATTGACAGACCGGCCATAGCACGGTTATCCTTGTTGGCGATTGTACGGAAGTGAGCATCTACATAAGGAACAAGCTCGTCGCAGAGGAATGTCTGGAAACCGGCGTTACTGCCGAATCCACCGCCAAAGCCGCCACCACCGGCGGGACGCTGGCCCTGACCCTGAGGACGCTGAGCCTGACCCTGAGCCTGTGCATCAGCTGAGGGACCACCTGCGGGACGTGCAGCAGCTGCGGGAGCTGCGCCACCTGCGGGACGACGCATGCCGCCACCCATGCCACCGGGACGGAAGCCCTCGTTGGTCATACCATAGGTGCAGACAATGATGAAAGGCTTGATCTTACCCTCGGCAATCAGGTTATCCATGATGAGGTTAGCGTGACCCTGGGTCATCCAAGCGGTTTCATCCTCACCCCAACCGTGCTGCAGGTACAGAACGGGATACTTAACATCAGCCTTGTCAGCGTGATATGTAGGAGGTGTATAAACGAATGCGCGACGCAGGCTGTTGGTGCTCTCTGACCAAACCAGAATCTGCTGTACAAAGCCATGCGGGATGTTACGCTCCTCGTAGAAAGCCTGATCGTGTGCGGGAATCTCAATACCGCTCTCCCAACGGGTTGAACCGTAGTAGTTATTTGTGCCGGGGTCATTGAATGTACCGCCGTCAATTGTCAGATGATAGTAGTGGAAGCCCTCATCCAGGGGAGCTGATGTAGTTCCGGTCCATACACCGTTCTCATCCTTTGTAAGAGTGGTTCCGGCGCGGCCGTCACCTCCCAGACCCAGACCTACTGATACGGACTGTGCATTGGGGGCAACAATGCGGAAACGTGCATAACCCTGAGAGTTAACCATAGGATACTCCTGCTGGGGCTGGTTCTTGGTTGAGGGCTTGAAGTCCTCCTTGATCTCCTGTGCTGCGCAGAAACCTGCTGTAAGAAGAGCAGCACTAAAAACAACTGCAAATTTTCTCATTTTTATAATCAGTTAAATAGGTTAGTTAATCATTTGAAGCAGAGCTGTACAAACTGATACAGGCTACGGCGCCATGTGTGCCACTCGTGAGCGGTACCCTCGGATATGTAACCGGTAGCGTTAATGCCAATCTTCTTGAGGTTCTCGGCAGCCTCCATGACACCCATGTTCTCCTTGCCGCCGCAGCTCATGAAGAGAGCCTTGTTGGTCTTCTTGAAGTCATCATTGTTCTCAAGCTCTGATACGCTGAAAGTACCGCCACTGAACATTCCCACATATGCGAATGTGGTGGGGTTAGCCAGAGTTACTGAGTGTGTGGTCATGCCACCCATTGACAGACCGGCCATTGCGCGGTGCTGAGGATCGGCAATTACACGGTAGTTCTTCTCAACCATGGGGATGATGTCCTTGATCAGTACATCCTGGAAGGCGCCGCCCATCATGAAACCGCCGCCACCACCGAAGCCGCCCATACGGCGCTGACCCTGGCCCTGAGGAGCCTGGCCCTGTGCCTGTGCGTCAACTGAGGGACCTCCGCCAAAGCCGCCGAAGCCGCCGAATCCACCAGCCTGCTGGCCGGCAGCACGTGCATCAAGACAATCAATGACGATGATGAACGGAACAGCCTTCTTCTGGGCAATCAGGTTATCCATGATCTGGCCGGTGTGGCCCTGCTCTGCCCAACCGTGCTCATTCTCACCCATTCCGTGCATAAGGTACAGAACCGGGAACTTCTTGGTTGTGTTGGTGTAGTACTCATTGGGGAAATAGATGTAGCAGTGACGCATGGCCTCTGTTACTGTTGACCAGTACCAAACCTCATTTACAGAACCCTGCGGGACATTCTTTACCTGCCAGAAATCCTGATCGTCGGAGGGAACCTCGATTCCGCTGCCCCAACGGCTTGCGCCATAGTAGTAGAGGCTACCCGGATCGGGTACGCTTGCACCGTCTATATTGAGCTGATAGTAGTGGAAACCGGGATCCTGGGGAGCGGAAGTACCGGTCCATACACCATTCTCATTCTTTGACATGGAATAAATCTTGCCGTCAATGTCAAGTCCTACGGATGTAGCGGTGGGTGCCGAAATCTGGGCACGTACCATACGCTGTGAGTTTACCATAGGATACTGGTGACCGCTCTGGTTGTTTGAAGCGGGCTTGAAGTCCTCAGTCACGTTCTCGGTTACTGAAGGCACTGTGGGATTACCGCCACGACCGCCACCAAACTGTGCATACGCTGACACTGTAGCAAGTGCCAGAAGTGAAAGGATAATTTTCTTCATTTTATATCTTTTTAAAGTTGGTTATTACTATTGAAAGGCAAATGTAGAATAAAAAACACAAAAAAACAATCCAAAGATGATTTGAATTGTCAATTTGGCCTACGACATTCATCAAGAAGGTCATCAAGCGACTTGCGGTCGGCAGGATAGAACTTTACAACCGGAGCTATTGTCATCCTGGCGGTTTTTCCCAGACTTTTCTCAAGGCTTTTGAATTCATTGTACTGTGAAAGATACAGTTCCTTGTCTGCATCTTCAATAGGCATGTCCATTCCTGCTTCCCTCATCATGAAACGGCTCTTGGCCGCGACCGACAGTTCCACATAAAGCTGTACATAGCAAATCAGGTCAAAGAACACCTCCTGAGGGAAATTCTCCTTGACCGACATAAGGAACCTGCCTGTCTTGGTATCGCCCAGATTGCCCTCCTTTATTGACATGAGTAGACTTACCTGTTTATCCAGACCGCGGTCAAGCCAGCGGTGAATCATATCACCGTCATACTGGTAAAGCCATATCAGCAGCAACGCCATCGCACCGAAAACAATGACAAACTGTTTGATGGGATCGGCATGGAAAGAGTTATGCAGGATATGCAAGGCCGGAGACACTATGAACAGGAATACAGCCATAACCGTATCACTTGCCTTTACATCCAGTCCGGACCTGACACGTTCAGCAAGTCTGACCGAAAACATCAGCGCAACGGATATTATGGCGCTGCAGCCCATGTGTATAAGTGCCACCTCCAAGCCACGGAACAATGCGGTACCGAGTCCCAATGACTCACCCAACACCAGAAAGAACACATTCTCAAGAATTGAAAAACCACCACCGACAGCAGCACCGCAAATAACACTGTCTATAAAAAACACCGTCTTCTTGCGGCGGGCCAGAAACAGCAGCGGAATGGCCTTGACCAGTTCTTCTATTACGGGATCCGAATAGTCTGAAAAGTTCTCTGACACAAACATACCTGTCAACGAGAACAGTCCGAAGCATATAAGCGCGGCCGCCATTCCTGTCAGTACAAGCACGAGCAGACTTTTTACGCTCACAAGCGAAAAACTGTCCAGCTTATACACCACAAGAATGTATATGGCTACGGGTAACAGCGCTGCCAGAAAAGACATTACAACAGCTTTAAGGAAATCATCAGTTCATTGCCGCGACGGCCGTCAAGCGGGAATCCGTCGGGTGCGAACAGATGACCGTATCCTATGGATAATGTGGTCTTGAGATAGTTCAGGAACACCAGCTCGGTTGTAAGCTGTATGCCTGCACTATAGAACATCTGCTGACTGCTGGCAGGGTTCCATGTAGAAAGGGCTGTCCCGAACAGAGAGCACTGAGTCCAGGTAGGATAAAAGAAAAGTGCTCCAAAATCATTGAATCTCAACGGTTTCAGATTCAGTTCAGCCGTTGACTTGACAAATGAATGTGCTGTGATCGCATCAATATCGGCACCAGGCATTGCATTCACTGTACGATACTGGAATGAATTCCTGTAATCCAGACGATTGTTCCTGAATCCACCCAGATAGGAATTGCCGAAAGTGGACTCCGCATCGCCGAAAGAGTGACCTGCCGCAGAACGCAACCAGAATGAAGTGTTACGGACAACCGGCAGCAACACGCCGAAATCGGCAGTTGCCTCTATCGAGGGATAGAACCGGCCGCCAGCCAGGTAACCATAGCCATCAATTCCCAAAGAATAGCCCTGCTCTTTCATAACCGCGCCCAAGGAACCTCTGCTCTTGGATATCTTTCCGTATGCCGATATAGTCTGCATGGATCTTACTCCTTCATCCACCCCTATCTCCTGATAAAGAGGCAATGCATCCATATCGCCGTATGCACCTATCGAGAAGCCCCATTCACGGGTATATGGCACGAACATGCTGTTGGTCCTGTCATAAGAGACGCTTGCCATATAACCCTTACGGCTTGTACGCATCGGTCCTGCCAGGTCATAGAAATCAGTATGGTTCCATGCAGCCTTTACAGTCCAGAAATAGTATTTCCACTGGGCATCTATGTGGAACCTGTTCTTCCATTCGTTGCTGCTCCACGGCGAAATGCCCACCCCGAGCTTGATACTGCTCAAACCAACCGGATCGTTGAAATTAAGCCGGTATCCAATCACCGGCGTGACATTGTTCCAGGCTTTCCTGTCAGTGAATCCGGTGATATCGGGATATGCCCCGGCAAACTGCATCTCCTTGAATACATTGTAGGGGACTATGCTGTCATATACCTGACCGAAAGATATCTCCTTCAACGGTTTGTTGAGCATACTTATTGATTCCAGCTTATCAGGATTCCTTTCATACGCCTTCTGCCCGTAAAGTTCAATTGCATTGGCATCGGTCACCACATTGCGGTCAAGTGAAACCGGCCTCATGCCGTCACGCTCAAATTGCAGTGCAAGCAGTTTACCCGGGCTGGTTTCGAGCGGAGCGAACAGACCTATGTCCGTATTGGAAAGCATCTCCATCTGGCGCGTCTCTAAATTGATTTGCCATAGATTGGAGACTCCGGTGTAGTATGAACTTCCTATCAGGTAATGGTCGTCAAGCGAAAAACGGAACTGCCCCAGATTGCTGTCCTCCCATGTAATCAGCTTGTCATATTTAAACAGGGCCTGTTCCAGGTCCTCTGTGCGGAAAAGAAGCAGCGAATGTTCACCGTTGTCACCCTGAGTAGTGACAGACAGCAGTTTACCGTCATGGCTCACGTCAATGTCAAAGACACTCACTCCAAACGGGAACGCATATATAATCTCAGGATTCTCCAGGTTACAGTCATAGCGTATGATGGACTGTGTACCGCCGTTTGAGAACAGGCCGTATAGTCGGTCCGTAGCATTGTCATATACTATGTTGTTGACACGCTGCAGCTTGAGTTTCTTGACCACACGCTTTTTCTTGAGGTCATATACCTCCAGGCCACGCATCTTGGCATTGTTTACGGTATAGATAAGCCTCCCGGAATTCGTATCAAGAGCCACGAATGCAGGATTATACAGCTGAACGCCGTAAAAATCAACTATCTTTCTCTGCTTCAGGGTCTTGAGGTCTATCTCAGTAATATGCGGGAATCCGCCTCCCGGTGCGTTCATGGCGGCATATGCCTTACCAGTAGAGGCATCATAGACAAAAGGCGAAACTGATCCTAAAGGCTCATCGGTAAGCAGCACGGTCTCAGTCAGGGGATATTGTGAAATTGCAGCAAGATTCTGTTCCTGATGTTCTTTCTCATCAAGTTTCCAATCGTTCCACGCCTTTCTCAAGGGAACACCGTACACATTCTTGAACTGGTTCCCGAAAAACGTACGGCTGTCGGCTGTTCGGTTATAGAAACTTATCAGCTTATCGTAGCCATACTCCGATGCCAGATAGTTTACGAACCTGGTTCCGTAAAGATATGCATTGGCTCCCACCTGGAAATCAAGTGTAGTGCCTTCTGTCTCCAGTCCCACTACCGAGAACATCTCATGACCGCCCGCAATGATGCTACGGAAATACATTTCGTCATAGCCTCCTAAGGAACGGCCCACACCTCCGCCCAACCAGGTCTCCATGAAACAGGCTATGCCTTCATGATACCAGCGGGGAGCATACCAACGCGGCACACTGAGATAACTCCAGAGAGCCGAAATGGGGTGTGTACTCTCAGTACCTACTTTCATTCCGAAAAAACGGCGCCAGGCCAGGTCACGACGATTGTATTTGTCACCCATGACGATATGCGTATATTCATGGGCAAACAACTGCTGATAACGCTCAATCGAAGGATTTATGTAATATGACATGGACAACGGAGCCATTCCTATCTGGATAAGTGAATGAGGCAGCGGGGTTGCACCACCGTTACCGTCGTCCTCCCAGTCTGTGACCATCATGAGCGGAGGCTCCGGTATATATAGGGAATCTGTAGTCCAGATCTGCTCATGAAGCGCCTTGCCGCGCTGGAACATGCGCGTCATGTGAGGAATATACCGGGATAGGTTCTTGTCAAAGAACACAATCCTGGATTCATCTGTCCTGTACTGAAAATAAGTCTGCCCTTCTGACGCTGCCGGAAAGGCTGTCAGAAGGGACAGAATATATAAATGTAACAGTCCGGCTCTTTTCACTTAATCAATTTCCTGATAGAACACCAGCACCACTGAAATTGGTAACAGCCTGGCCTGTTCCTGCTGCCAAAGAAGCAATAGTAGGATTTACTGTCTGGCCAAGATAACCTGAGGGATCCAGATGAAGAAGGCCTGAACCGCTTACATCATGGCTAGCCATGCCTTCCGGGTTGAAATTCTGCAATGCTCTAGTTGCTTCACCGAATGCGCTAGCTAAGTTTGCACCATCAAATTGAAGCACCACAAGGGACAGGAGACCGTCCAAATTATTTGCAGCCAACAGACCATCCTTATTAGTTGCTGCTATCAAACCGTCTTTATTAGTTGCTGCTATCAGGCCGTCCTTATTAGTTGCTGCTACCAGGCCGTCCTTATTAGTTGCTGCTACCAGACCGTCCTTATTAGTTGCTGCTACCAGGCCGTCCTTATTAGTTGCTGCTACCAGGCCGTCCTTATTAGTTGCTGCCAACAGACCTTGCCTGTCAAATTCTCCCATCAGTTCACCAAAGGTCTCGGAACTTGAGAGCAGTCCGTCAGGATTGAAACCGATATATTTATCCAGAACGACACTGCCCAGAATCTTCACCTGATCCACTTCATTAAAAGAACTCAAAGCAGAGACTGCCTTGTCCGAAGAAAGCAGGTAACCTGAATTTTCAAGTTTCTGTGTAGCCTTAGTGTCTTTATTCAATGCGGCGGTCATAAGCTGATAATCAACCCACTGGTCACGGACCAGTTTGAGACGGTCATCGGCCTTTGAATTCTTTACATACTTGTCAACAGCTTCAATAAATCTGTCAGCAAGTTCATTCTGTTTCTGGAGAGTGCTGTATGCCACTGCGGCATTGTTTGTGTTCTGATTAAGGTCATTCCTGGTCTCACCACCTAAAGCGGCGTTGAGATCAGCACCTGCACTTTCCATCGAAGAGCATACATTCTTAACCATAGGCTTCACGGCCTTCATATCCTTAAGGATGGCGTCAAAATCACTGATGTCGCCAGCAACCTCTACAGACATGTCAACAAGTGCATCAAACTGATTGGCGCGTGCCTGCATTACAGTATGGGCAACAACCAGATTATTCCTGTATTCCTTGTCATTAGCCAGCAATTCCTGCATGTTGCTTACTCCTCCATCAACAGTCTTGCGTGAAAACCTGGAAGATTTGGCAATATCACCGCTGGTCTGGTCATTATCTACCGACCAGTTGCAATAACGTTGGGCTATGAAACCTCCCAGACAAAGCACACAAACCACGATTACGGCAACCGTAATGTTCCTTTTTTTCTTCATATCAAATCAGTTTTTTATTTTATACTCATAATAATTAGCAAAATTAACTCTTTTTGGATTAATATGACAGGGCATTAGCAAAAAAAGAACAAAAAAACGGGCAGAACCCTGAATGGGTAGTGCCCGTTTGTATTTTTATCCGGATTTCTTTACTTCTTAAAATTCTTCTGTGCTAGGGCAGCCTTGGCATCAGCCGCTTTGTTGGCAGCTTTTTTCTTTGACTTGTCGGCAGCATCCTTCTCGGCCTTGGTGGGAGTGAAGTTGACAATCTTGTAATATACGTCCTTGGGATTGGCGTCACGGTCAAACAACAGAGGATAGTTTGAAACGCCAACCCATGAATCGGCATCTGTTACATTCCAGAAAGTAACTACATCAATCACGTCGGCATGACGGCGAAGGACCTCAAAGAAACCCGTGTATTTGTCTTCAAACATCTGCTTCTTTTCGGGAGTCAGTTCCTCACCCTGACGGTTCATGTTAAGCTGTCCGCCCATCTCACGGTTCAGACGTATGTCAAGTTCCGTGAACTGGATGTGGTCAACAATCTCCGAATATTTCTCGATAGCGGCCTCAATATCCTCCAATGAAGGCTCGTAAACATTGAAATGGCCCTGCATGCCGATACCGTCTATAGGTACACCTGCCTCTTTCATCTCCTTGACCATGTTGTAAATCTTGTCGCGCTTGGCCGGAACCGCGGCATTGTAGTCATTATAGAACAGGAGTGCATCGGGATCAGCCTCATGTGCAAACTCGAAAGCCTTGCGTATGAACTCGTCGCCGCCGGCGATATTCTTCCACTGTGAACGGCGCAAAGGGTCTGTGGCGTTGGCATCATCTGTAACAGCCTCGTTCACCACGTCCCAACAGTAAATGATATCCTTGTAACGCTGCATCACGGTTGTGATGTGGGTCTTCATCCTTGCATAAAGTTCCTCTTTGGTAGCCTGACCGCCGTTGGCACCCTGGAACATCCACTGACCTACCTGACTGTGCCATGCAAGACAATGACCACGCAGTTTTATACCGTTCTGGCGGCAGAAATCAGCTATAGCATCAGCGTTCCTGAAATTCCACTGACCCTCCTGGGGCTGTACTGACTGGGGTTTGAAATCGTTCTCGGCTGTAATGCTGTTGTAATTGTTCTTAATTATAGCCACATGCTTATCGTTGCCCAGATTTCTCATGTTGACGGCAACGCCTACCGAAAAATAGTCTTTGTAAGCATCTTTCAGGCCCTGGGCCTGAGCACCTACGCCCATGGCAATGGCCATGGCACACAATGTTGTCTTGAATAGTCTCATGCTGTTTATTGAAATTAGTTAGTGAATTGACGTTCAGTACGCAAATATAGTCATTATCTGCCATTTGACAAATATCAACGCACCTCTGCGGCAAACTTGCGGGCCTTTTCTATCAGTTTCTGCAGATTCTTCATCCTTCTTTCATCACTGGGATGTGTGCTCAAAGCCTCAGGAACCTGGGTGGTACTGGCATCGGCCATACGCTGCCACAGCAGAGGGGCCTGGTTTATGTCAAATCCGGCTATGGCCATTATATACAGGCCTATCTCATCGGCCTCCAGTTCATGTTTGCGCGAATATGGAAGCAGGTAACCGTACTGGCTGCCTATGGTATATGCGGTCTCAAAGATGGCGCGTCCGTTCTCCGATGTCTTCTGCTCAATTATCTGCCCTGTCACCGCACCTACCAGGTTCGTCAGGGTCTGCTGAGTCATGCGTTCGTTGCCGTGCCGGGCTATGGCATGACCCATCTCGTGCGACATTACTACGGCAATCATATCAGGAGTGGTAAGGACAGGCATTATACCCTCATAGAACACCACCTTGCCGTCGGGCAGACAGAAAGCGTTTGCCTGCTTGCTCTGAACCAGATAAAACTCCCATTTTATGTCACTCAGCACATTGCTCTGTCCCTTTGAAGCCAGATACTTTTCCAACGCACGGGCCAGGCGGTTGCCCACATCACGTATCATGGCAGTCTGCACCGCATTTGTAGAAGGAGCGGACGTTGACATGAATTCATAATATGACTGTGCCGACAGAGACGATATCTCACTGTTGGAATAGAGCAACATCCTATGCCGCCCTGTAAAAGCCACAGTGCTGCAGGAAACCACTATGGCAACCGACAGCAGGCATAAGCACCACTTGACAATCCTCTTCATAAAACCAATAGTTTGTTATTGACCGCATTATGCGGAACAAATATAGACAGAATACTTGCAAATTCCAAGAAGAATGTCAATCCTCCGATTCCAGGATCTTCTTTATCTCCTCATCGGTCTTATAGAGCTTGTCCTTGCAGAACCTGATAAGTTCACGCGCTTCCTTTATGCTGTCACCTATCTGGTCTATGTCCATCTTGTTCTCCTCAATCCTGGAAACTATCTCCTCCAGGCGTTTCATCGCTTCCTCGTATTTCATTGTCTTGGTTTTTATCAGGTTCGTAATCAAATAATCTCGCTTTCCACGGTACCGTCGGCGAATGAAGTGGTCAGGAGGTCGCCTTTTTTCAGTCCGGACGCACTCCTTACAACCCGTCCTCCCACCCGGGTAAGAGAATAGCCCCGCTTCAAAATGATGACCGGATCAACGGCGGCAAGGCTCTTTTCCATTATCTCAAGCTTATGGTTCTGCACCGTAAACATATTACGCACGCCGTTCTGCATTTTTATGTCAAGTTTTTCCAAAACCTGCTCCTGGCGTGTTTTGAGTACCGCGAATAGAGATGGGAGCTTCTGCGACAACCTCTCTATTCTCATGTTTTCGGCATTCATACGGCCCGATACGGCATCACTCATCCTGCGGGTCTGCTCTTCAAGCACCGAAGCGATATCAAAAATCCTGTTGATAATGAACTCCGCAGCTGCGGTAGGAGTCTTTACCTTGGTGTGTGCCACCACGTCGGCCACCGTATCATCACGCTCATGTCCAATTCCCGTTATTACAGGCAACGGGAAATTGGCAATGTTGTATGCAAGGTTGTATGAGTCAAAGCAACTCAGTTCACTTACGGCACCGCCACCTCTAATTATAACCACGATGTCAAAGTCATCCCTGCGCGCGGCAACCGCATCCAGAGCCTGTATCACGCTACGTTCCACATCATCACCCTGCATAAGCGCCGGAAACAGCCTCACATAGAAACAGAACCCGTAGACGTTGCCGGACAGCTGGTTACGGAAATCGCCCCATCCGGCAGCTGTGGCAGATGAAATGACTGCTATCCTGTTAGGCAAGACCGGGATTTCAAGTTCACGGTTAAGTCCTATCACACCATCCTTGGCCAGTTGTTCCAGTATCTCCTTGCGGCGACGTGCCATATCACCCATAGTATATGTAGGGTCAATATCTTGAACCACAAGCGAGTATCCATATACCTCGTGGAAAGTGACAGTAACCTGCAGCAGAACCTTCATGCCCACTTTCAGGGTCTCGCCCGTCTCAGCCTCGAAATATGGCTTAAGCTTAAGCCAGGTGCCACGCCATATATTTGCCTTGGCTTTTGCCAGGAATGTACGGCCTGACACGTCTTTCTGCACAAGTTCCAGATAACAATGTCCCTGCCCTGAAGGGCTTATGCTGCTTATCTCAGCCTGCACCCAATATGCATCGGGCATTTCAAACTGGAGCGTACTCTTGACGCGGCCGTTCAGTTCCAGTAATGTGATTGACTCCATAATATCAGATTAAAGATTATAGCCTTCACGCTTTATCTCCAATACCTCCAGGTTTCTGAACGTCCTGCCGTCAACCTCCAGACGAACCAGTGTACGCACTTTCTGCCACCCTTGGAGGCCTGCTGCACCGGGATTTATGAAAAGCATGTTGAACTTCTTGTCATGCATCACTTTAAGTATATGCGAATGGCCACACACCAGCAGGTCGGGGGTCTCTATTAGCAGCTGCTCCCGCACCGAACTGTCATAATGGTCCGGTGAGCCTCCTATATGTTTGATCATAATGTTGGCATCCTCCACCTTGAAACGGTATATCTCAGTGGTGAAACGGCGCACATCCTGACCGTCACAGTTACCATAGACTGCACGCAAGGTGGCTATCCCGGACAGACGTTCAAGAATCTCATACGATCCCACATCGCCGGCATGCCATATCTCATCGCAACCCTCCAGAAAAGTGGCGTAACGGTCATCCCAATAAGCGTGGGTATCGGAAAGGATTCCTATGCGTTTCATATACCAAGCCTCTCCTTAGCTAAAGAAACAATAATATCCGCACACTTTTCATAACCGAAAACACTGCTGTTAAGGCAGATGTCATAGAATGCGGGATCACCCCAGATCCTGCCGGTAAAATAATTGTAATATGATGAGCGCTTGCGGTCCACATCTTCTATAAGCGACAATGCTTTTGACGGTGCCATACCCTCTTCTGCATGGCGGCAGACACGGTCCACACGGTCATCCATATCGGCGGCGATGAACACGTTCAGCAGGCGGTCACTTTCACGGAGTACATAGTCGGCGCAACGTCCTATAAACACGCAGTCCTCTGACTCATGGATCTTTCTGATTGCATCGCTCTGCATATTGAAGAGCGATTCATTGCTCAGATAGTTGTTGGCAAAACCATTACTGCTGTTGAACCGGCTCATGAACAGGGAGCGCAGCCCCTTGCGGGTCTTCTCCTCATCGGCCTCCTCAAAGAACTGCTCGCTGAAACCGGTGTTACGGGATGCCATTTTAAGCAGATCGCGGTCATATACCTTGACATCCAGTCTTTCAGCAACCATTGAAGCTATATTACGTCCACCGCTGCAGAACTTGCGGCCTATGCATATACAATAATGTTTATCCATCTCATGAGAGTTTTTTGAGTTTTCTGACTTGTGGAATGAGCAGGGAGAATCCCAGTACAACAGAGAGTATGTCCGATGCCGGCAGGCTGTACCATATTCCGTTGATTCCGTAGAAACGCGGCAATATGATCAGGAACGGGATAAGCAACAGCACCTGACGTGACAGCGACATAAGTATTGACTTGCCTGGCATTCCTATGCTCTGGAAAAAATTTCCTATTACCATCTGCGAGCCTATGAGCGGAAATACTATAAAGTTGATTTTCATTCCGTTACGGGCTATTGCAGTCAGTTCAGGGTCATTGGTGAAGATGCGTATGCACAGATCCGGCATGAACTCGGCAATGACAAATCCAAGCGTAGTGACACAGGTACCGAAGAACATTGTAAGATAAAGCACCCTGAGCACACGGCTGAACTGCCGCGCACCGTAGTTATAGCCCGCAATGGGTTGCATGGCCTGGTTGAAACCCATGACCATCATAACAATCATGAACCCGATGCTGTTTATTATACTGTATGCGCCTATGGCCACGTCGCTGCCGTATTTGAGCAGTCCCCGGTTGATGAGCAGCACCACAAAGCAGGCGGCAGCATTCATAAGACAGGGTGAGAGGCCAATGGTGAGCATATTCCTGACCAGGTCGCCACGCAGACGATATGTGCCGCGACGTAAATGAATAAGTTCACTCTTGTCCGACAGCTGGAAGCATTGCCAGGTGAATGCCAGTACCTGCGATATGACTGTAGCGATTGCCGCACCCTTGATTCCCCAGTGGAATACCATAATGAAAAGATAATCCAGGAAAGTGTTGAGCAGAACAGTTCCTATTGTGGCTATCATAGCCTTGTTGGGATGCCCGGCTGCACGAAGTATGCAGTTTATACCCAGATACAGATGTGTGAACGCGTTGCCTGCCAGGATAATCACCATATATTCACGTGCATACCCTATGGTCACATCCGTTGCACCGAAAAGCGTAAGTATGGGATTTATGAAAATGAGCGAAAGCGCACCGAATATGACACCTATCAGGATGTTAAGGGTCACGGAGTTTCCCAGCAGCATCTGGGCGCTTTCATGGTCTTTCTGTCCGAGTTTCAATGAAATCATTGTTCCGGAGCCCACGCCCACCATGGAACCAAGAGCGGCCGAAAGGTTCATCAGAGGGAAAGTTACCGCCAGACCGGACAAAGCCATAGACCCCACCCCATGGCCGATGAACGCACGGTCCACTATATTATAAAGCGATGACGCCAGCATGGCAATCATAGCCGGCACGGCATATCTTATAAGCAGTTTTCCAATCCTGTCTGTTCCCAGTTCCTGGGGTGTTTTCAGTTCAGCCATCTTTATTTTCAAAAAAACAACTACAAAGATACGCTATTTCCACGCACCTTTTCCGTCACCAAAAGCCAAAAACTCTTAACTATTTTTTAATGAGCTCCATTAAACTTTTGGATTTTCCGAATATCTTAAATAAGACTTCACCAATGGGGTTTTTACCCGAAGTCCTTATTACTGAGAAAACTAGTATTAACCAAAATCAGCAAAAATGAAGAAGATTTTATTCGCTATCGCAGCTTTGATGGTTTCAACCATGAGCTTTGCACAGGGATTTGGCGGCGGTTTCGGCGGCGGCCAGGGTATGAACATGAATCCTGAGGATATGGCCAAGCGTCAGGCTGACCGTCTCAAGGAGGAGCTTACACTGACTCAGGTTCAGTATGATTCAATCTACAATTTTTACCTTAAGAGCAGCAAGGAGCAGGCAGCCCGTCGTGAGCAGATGCAGAACGGTGGCGGTCAGGGCCAGGGCGATATGCAGGCCATGATGGAGCAGATGCAGAAGCAGCGTCAGGAGCAGGAGGCCAAAATCAAGTCATTCCTGACCGATGCCCAGAAGAAGAAGTATGACGAGGCTCAGGAGCAGCGCCGTCAGCAGCGTGGCCAAGGCGGCTTTGGCGGTGGCATGGGCGGCTTCGGCGGCGGCCAGGGTGCCGGCAGACCTCAGGGTGGCGGCCAGGGTGGCGCACGTCCTCAGGGAGGTCGTCAGGGAGGCCAGGGAGGCGCAGCACCTCAGGGCTTCGGATTCTGATACCTGTCAGATTCAGGACAAGCGGGGATACCGGAAACGGTTATCCCCGTTTTTTTATGCTGTCATGCAACACCTTGCCCAAAAAATTCATATTTTTATGCCCATGAAACGTTTTATATCAATCATATTCACATGCCTGCTGTTATGGCCCGCCGTCCAGGCAGACAAGAAACCTGCCGCAGAGGACAAACAGCCACTAAGTGCAGAGGAACTGACGCAGGAACTCATGCGTTTTTCGGGCAACATCCACCAGTTCAACAGCATATTCCCTCAGGAGAAAGTATATCTGGAATTTGACAACACCGCATATTTCCAGGGCGAGGTAATTTGGTTCAAGGCTTTCGTGACACATGCCACCACATTGAAACGGGCACCCAGCAAGGTTCTTTACGTAGATTTCCTGGCACCCACAGGACAGCTGATAAGCCAGCAGAAACTGAAAGTCATAGCAGGTCAGTGCGACGGTGCAATCCCACTCATTGACGCGGCAACCGCCCAAGCCCGTGAAAAGCGCGGCATACTTGACTATCCCAGCGGTTTCTATGAGATAAGGGCTTACACCCAGAACATGCTTGATTTCAGCAAGGAGGCAATTTTTTCACGCGTCATACCTGTATATACCAAGCCCAAGCATGAAGGAAAATTTGAAGAATCATACGTAATAACCCAAGAGGATAACCCGCTGATAGAGAATGTACGCCAGAAATCCGATGAGAAAAGCCAGAAACTGAATGTTGCATTCTACCCGGAGGGCGGCGACCTTATTGAAGGGCTGCCCTGCAAGGTGGCATTCAAGGCAACCGGCAGTGACGGGCTTGCAATTGAAGGAACGGTGGAATATAATGACAGGGCTGACAACGCAAGAACCATCCATGACGGCATGGGGTCATTCACCATCGTACCCAAAGGCACAGAGGCTGTCCATTTTGTCACGCCCGACGGCAAAAGCACCAGATTCAGCCTGCCCAAGGCTCTCAAGAGCGGCTATTCAATGATTACAGACAACGTCTCCGATTCACTTATCCGGGTGAACATATCACGTACTGCAGACCGTGAAGGCGAGAACATCGGACTGGCAGTCACATGCCGGGGTGAACTCATATTCTTCAAAGAGTTGGAAAATATTGACGGAACCCCTGTCACGTTAGACGCGTCATTGTGGCCTATAGGGGTTTGTCGCATGACACTGTATGACAAGAAAGGAGAGATACTCTCTTCACGCAGCTTTTTCCACAACAACGACAGTTTCAAGAGCCCCGGCATAACGCTCATTACCGACAGTTTGTCACGCCATCCTTTCTCCAAGGAGATACTGTCACTCAAATTGACCGACAAAGACGGCAATCCTTTCAAGGACCGTTTCTGCCTCTCTGTCCGTGATGCCGATGACTACGGGAGCGGACTATCCGAAAACCTTCAGACCAACCTGCTCCTGTCATCTGACCTTAAGGGATACATCCATGACCCTGCCTGGTATCTTGAGAGCAATGACTCCGAGCACCGCACGGCCCTTGACCTGCTCACGTTGGTACAGGGTTGGGAACGCTATGAATGGAAATATATGACCGGGCAGAACTTCTTTGCCGAAAAGCACAGGATTGAAGACAGCCTGACCATGAACGGATGGGTTCTCTCCTACTCCAGACGTCTGCCCGTATCAGATATCGACGTGTATGCATCGGTCATTCCGGCCGATGACAAGACCATGTTCGAGACCTTTGAGTACCATACTGACACAACCGGTTATTTCGGATTCAACCTGAGTGATTTCTATGGTAAAGCCAAGATGACCATCAACCTCATGTCAAAAAAGAAGAACGGTAAGTCCAAGTATGAAAAAAGCACCCGCGTCAAGTTTGAGCGCTCTGACCGGCCGGATTCCAGGTCATACTATAAGCAGGAATATGACTTGAGCCAAAACGGCAGGAGGGTCATAGACCCCACAAAGATAACTGAAGAGGAGCAGGAAGACCTGCCGCTGGTAATCCGTGAAGACATAGGTATCATGCTGGATGATGTGGATATAACCGAAAAGCGCCAGTTTGTGGACTATGACACATTCACATCGTGGGATGTTGAAAAAGAAGCGGAGATGGAACTGGACCTGGGCGAATACACCACAGACGTCATGGGCTATTTCCTTGAGAAAGGAATACGGTTTGACAACGAAGTGGTACAGCCCTACTTCTATGTTCATGATCAGCAAAAAGTTCTTGACAAGAAACCGTTCGATAACCCGATGGGTATTGACATGATTGATGTAAAGAGCATAATCGTGTATGACGATGCAATGTACCCCAGACGTTTCCCGGAATTCGCCCCGCTGCTGGTTGACTATCATACAAAACGTATTGACACAGATTGGTTCGTATGGATTGACACCTGTTGGGACAGATACTATCTGATTGACATACAGATAAAGAACGAGAGAGAGCTTATTTCATACAGGGACATACGCAATCTGGGACGCAGGACCACCACCATAGACGGCTTCTCCGTTCCGGTTGAATATTATGGGCCGCAATATCCCGAAGGACCTGTAATAGGTGAAACGGATGTTCGCCGCACGGTATATTGGAATCCGAACGTAATAACTGACGACCAAGGCAACGCAAGGGTTGAATTCTACAACAACGGCTATTCCAGGAACTATACAATAACGGGGGCCGGCATAACCGCCTCCGGCACACCATACATACTTAATCAGGATTGGTGAAATTTAGAAGATGCTGCAGCCTATCAGCACCATAAGCTGCGCCGTAAGTATGCGCAGGAACATGGTAAGAGGATAGACCGTTGAGTATGCGACGGCAGGAGCATCGTGCTCCGTCTGACTGTTGGCGAAAGCCAGTGCAGGAGGATTGGTACTGGCACCAGCCACAAGACCTATTATGCTGAAGTAGTTCATCTTGTAGCGTTTGCGTGCTATAAGCGCAACGATGAACACCGGTATTACCGTAATGAGCAGTCCACCTAGCATATAAATCAGCCCGTCACCCGATGTGACCGTCTCAAAGAAACTGGCACCTGATTTTATGCCCACACTGGCCAGGAACAGGGCGATTCCCACCTCGCGCAGCATCATGTTGGCGCTTGCCTTAGTGTATGTAACAAGTCCCAGCTTATACCCGAAACGGCTTATCAGTATGGCCACAATCAGCGGACCGCCGGCCAGGCCCAGCTTCATCGGAGTTGGAATACCCGGAATTGAGAACGGAATGCTGCCGAACAGCACGCCAACCATTATACCAATGAAAATGGTCGCTATGTTGGGGGCATCCAGACGCTTAAGCTCATTGCCCACTCGCTGTGCCACAGCGGCCACGCTGCTCTCCTTACCCACCACTGTGAGACGGTCACCCACCTGCAGTATCAGGCTGGCCGATGCAAACAGTTCTGTTCCGGAACGTACCACGCGGGTTATTGTCACATCATAGATGCTGCCCAGATGCAGCTCGCCAAGAGTCTTTCCGTTGAGTTTTTCCTTTGTTACCACTATACGGCGTGACACCAGAGGCTCGGAGCCTTTCACGTTATCCCATTCCACCTCAACCAGAGATCCCAAGATCGTACTGATTGCCTCGGCGTCATCCTCCGAACTCACCACACAAAGCTGGTCATTCAGACTCACCACCGTGTCCCTGTGAGGTGTAACCACCTGACCTTCATGCATCAGACGTGAGCATATGAACTCACGGTTTATAAGACGGCGCAACTCTATCACGGTCTTGCCGGCCAGACGCTCATTCTGCATCTCTATGTATTGGCGTCTGGGTTTCTGGCTGGTATCAACCTGCTCCAGATCAGCCAGCTGTGCATTCTCCTCACTGTCCTTGATACGGCATATGAACTTGACAATCATAGGCACCATGATGACGCCCAGTACTGCAAGCGGATAGGCGCATGCGTAGCCCGATGCAATCTCCACGCCCGTATTGCCCATCTGGCGCAGAGCCTCCTCGGCGGCACCCAGTCCCGGGGTATTTGTGACAGCACCGCTCAGCACACCCACCAGCATAGGGAAACTATCCGGATTGGTGCGGTCAAACAGAATGTAATAGACACCTATAGCAACTACCAGATTGAGCAGAACCATATATACCGCAAGACGGTTCATGCGCATTCCGCCCTTACGGAAAGAGGTGAAGAATGAAGGTCCCACCTGAAGACCCAGACTGTACACAAACAGTATAAGTCCGAAATCCTGAATAAAGCCTATAGTCTTGAGATTACCTGTGAACCCGAAATGACCTACCACAATACCCGTAAAGAGTATGAATGCCACACCGAATGATACGCCCCTGAACTTTACCTTGCCCAGCAGCACGCCTACGGCTATAACAAATGAATAGAGTAAAAGGAGATGAGCAATTGATTCTGTGTCAAAAAGCAATGATTTAATCCAATCCATTATACTTCAGTGTTTTAAGTAGCACAAAAAGGGCTTTCCGATTTTTCGGGCGCAAAGTTACGCACATTTGCGGCTCGTTATCACATACTGCACCTTATAAAACCTTAAAAATTTATAGTTATTCCAATAATATAAATCTATAAGATTTAAGTAGGTTTAGTCATGCAAAATATTTACCTTTGCACGGTTTTGCGCATGACAAGACCTTTTGGACAAAGGATTATCCTATCAAACAAGTAATATTTTATGTCAAACAAGAAAGAAAAACTCTTCTCAGAGTTCCCGCCGGTGTCCACCGAGGAGTGGATGGCCAAGATCACCGAGGATCTTAAGGGCGCTGATTTTGAGAAGAAACTCGTCTGGAGAACAAACGAGGGTTTCAAGGTCCAGCCGTTCTACCGTCAGGAGAATCTGGAAGGCCTTGACACAGAGACCAAACCTGGAGAATTTCCCTACAAGCGCGGCACCAAGGCATGCAACACATGGTTTGTACGCCAAGGTATCAGCACCAAGGACATCAAGGAGGCCAACGCAAAGGCTCTTGACATCCTGAACAAAGGTGTTGACTCACTCAGTTTCTGCTGCCGCGGCCGTCTGATTGAGGGTGCAGACCTGGAGGCTCTGCTCAAGGACATCTGCGCTGAATGCGTAGAACTGAACTTCAGCACCAAGCCACAGCTGGCATGCGCACAGGCCCAGGCCCTGGTTGACTATTTCACTAAGAAGGGTTATGACCTGGGTTCATTGAAGGGTTCTATCGCTTATGATCCCATCGCTTCAATGCTCAAGAGTGGCATAGAGTGCGGTTTTGAGGATGCAGCCAAGCTGATAGAAATCCTTAAGCCCCTCAAGAAGTTCCGCGCTCTCACTGTCAAGGCTTCAATGCTCACTGACTCAGGCGCATTCTGCTATCAGGAGCTGGGTTATGCCCTGGCTTGGGGTAACGAGTATATGCGTTCCCTCACCGAGGCCGGTGTTCCAGCCGATGCAGTAGCCAAAAAGATACAGTTTAACCTGGGCATCGGCTCCAACTACTTTATGGAGATTGCCAAGTTCCGTGCAGCACGTATGCTTTGGGCCAAGATAGTCGAGGCCTATAAGCCCGAGTGCCATTGCCAGGACAAACCCGAGGACGGCATCTGCCGCTGCTCATGCAAGATGCACATCAACGCAGTCACTACCAAGTACAACCAGACACTGTTTGACCCGTACGTAAACCTGCTGCGTTCACAGACCGAGGCCATGAGTGCCGCTCTGGCTGGTGTCAACTCAATAACAGTCACCCCGTTCGATGCCTCTTATGAGACCCCCGATGATTTCTCGGAGCGTCTGGCCCGCAACCAGCAGTTGCTGCTCAAGGAGGAGTCACATCTGGATAAGGTTGTAGATCCCGCCGGCGGTTCATATTACGTAGAGAATCTGACCGAGGCTCTGGCAGAGCAGGCATGGAAGCTATTCCTCTCTGTAGAGGATGAGGGCGGTATGCTGGCAATGGTCAAGGCAGGTAAGGTTCAGGAGGCAATCAACGCCACCAACGCCACCCGCCACGACAACGCCGCCAAGCGTAAGGAGTCACTTTTGGGAACCAACCAGTTCCCCAACATCAAGGAGATGTCCGAGGGCCGCGCTCCCAAGACCTGCAGTTGCTGCTGCAAGGCTGAGGGCAATCCCACCATCGCAACCCTTGACAGCGCACGCATAGCCTCACAGTTTGAGGAGCTCCGTCTTGCAACTGAGGCCAGTGGCCGTCGCCCCAAGGTATTCATGCTTACCATCGGTAATCTGGCAATGCGTCAGGCACGCGCCCAGTTCTCGGGTAACTTCTTTGGTTGCGCAGGCTACGAGATTATTGATAACCTGGGCTTCAAGACCGTTGAGGACGGAGCCGAGGCAGCCCGCAAGGCAGGTGCCGACATCGTGGTGCTCTGCTCAAGCGACGATGAGTATGCCGAGTATGGTCCCGCCGCATTCAAGGCTGTAGGTGACAGCGCAATATTCGTGATTGCCGGTAACCCCGCCTGCATCGAGGACCTCAAGGCAGCCGGTATAGAGAACTATGTTCACGTACGCTGCAACGTACTGGAGACACTGAGAGATTTCAACAGCAAGCTTAACATCAAATAATCCGTAGTTAT
>JAEEGJ010005165.1_pt1 | contig 41919 bp, 30 predicted proteins | sample 8958761 | NCBI WGS metagenome assembly JAEEGJ01 (sample SAMN16246546, study PRJNA631951) | gut metagenome | biome: gut microbiome; feature: rumen; material: RS-attached | host: Bos | place: Iran: Karaj | collected 2018-10 | reverse complement strand
GGTGGTCGCCTTGTGCCGCGCTCAAGTCAGCCTTGGCCTTCTCGATGGCAGCCTCGGCCTCGCGAATCTTGCCGTAACGCAGCTCAGCCACCTTGCCGTAGTTGCCTTCACGTTCTGCCACATCAGCCTGATGCTTGTATGTCTCGATATTCTGTTTTTCCTTCTGAATCTTCTCCACAAAGCCTCTCTCGGTCTCCCAACGTCTGCGTATCTCCTTGCGTTCTTTGTCTAACTCATTGATAGTGTTGGTCAACTCCTCTACTTTCTTCTTGTCGTTCTCACGTTTGATGGCCTCGCGCTCGATCTCAAGCTGTCGGATCTTACGTTCAACGTCTTCAAGCTCTTCAGGAACAGAGTTTATCTGCAATCTAAGTCTTGAAGCCGCCTCATCAATCAAGTCGATAGCCTTATCAGGCAAAAACCTGTCGGAGATATACCTTATTGACAAGTCGACTGCAGCGATGATAGCCTCATCGAGGATACGCACCTGGTGATGTGTCTCGTATTTCTCTTTCAGACCACGCAAAATAGATATTGCCGACTGTTCGTCAGGCTCGTCGATCATCACTATCTGGAAACGACGTTCGAGAGCCTTATCCTGCTCAAAATATTTCTGATATTCGTTCAAGGTTGTAGCGCCTATGGCACGCAGCTCGCCACGTGCCAGAGCCGGTTTCAGGATGTTAGCCGCATCCATAGCGCCCTGACCTCCACCGGCACCCACAAGAGTATGAATCTCATCGATGAAAAGTATCACCTCGCCATCGCTCTCGACCACCTCTTTTATCACTGATTTCAGACGTTCCTCGAACTCGCCTTTATACATTGCGCCAGCGATAAGTGCTCCCATATCAAGCGAATATACCGACTTCGACTTCAGGTTCTCAGGCACGTCGCCGCTCACGATACGTTGCGCCAAGCCTTCAGCTATAGCCGTCTTACCCACGCCAGGCTCACCTATTAATATAGGGTTGTTCTTGGTGCGTCGCGACAGAATCTGAAGCACACGACGTATCTCCTCGTCACGTCCTATAACCGGGTCGAGCTTGCCTTGAGCCGCCAGAGCGTTGAGGTTTCGGGCAAACCTGTCGAGTGCCTTTTCCTGTCCGTTTTGATTGTTGTTCATTTCGTTACTCATTGTTTTTTTTATCTCCTTTCATTTTTTTCAACTTTTATTGTTTTTACAGAAACACATCAAAAAGCAATCCAAAATATAAAAATCGGCAATTTTGGCAGACACAATGACATTTTGACACCACACACTTCGTCATTTCGAGCGGAACGAAGTGAAGTCGAGAAATCACAGCCTTTTGAATAATTCTGAAAACTTTTTTTGCCGGTGATTTCTCGACTACGCTCGAAATGATGGGATACAGACAATATTTTCAAATATTTTGCATTAATTAAAAGATTTTTATTAATTTTGCAAATTAAACTTATTAGAATGAGAAAGTTTGTTTCGACATATAAAATCATTGCGGCGATAGCTTTTATGTTATTGTGTTTCAATAATTTAAAAGCACAAAACTGCAACATCCAGCTGGAAGACAGTGTAACGATGCCGGTGTGCTACAACGACGAGCTGCTTATGAGCGTGGAGTTCAACGTGAATTATTCATACGTATGGATGCACAACCACGACACCATCGGCAACGGACCGAATGTGCTTGTGACAATCACTGAAAACAACTCGGTTTACAGCGTAAAGATATTGAACACCGAGTCGGGTGCGGAACTATGTTCCAACAGCATCACCATCACGATGCGGCCGAAGTTTAACATTGATTTCCAACAACTTGCGCTGACATGTTCAGACAAGACAGCCGACAACGGCAAGACAGCGAAAGCGAAAGCCACGGCATCGGGAGGCGGATACACGACATTCACATACCACTGGAACCCGCCGATTATGCCGCTCCAATATCTGGGCGACCCACAGACGGCGATGGGACTGAGCGCTTACACCGACTACACCATGACCGTGACCAACGAATACGGATGCTCGCAGACCGACACGGTACGCCTGAAAGCCTACATGAACCCCAATATCGAGATATTGTCGAACCCTAAAGACACGGTTTACCTCGATAATCCATACGTAAAATGGTGGTTCAACAATCTGGACACCATTTACGAAGGACACGACACAGTCATCGAGATATCCAATTTTTACTGGGAGTTTGAAGGATACGAACAGACATTTACCGACCCGAGTCCGACCATCACATATTATGAGTCGGAGAACGACCATGCGCTCACCAAGCTGCACGTCACCAATGGATACGGCTGCGACACCACCTACACCGACACGCATCTCCGTATTCTGCCGGTACAGCTGAAGATTCCGAACATCTTCACCCCTAACGGCGACGGCGTCAACGACTATTTTGAAATCGGCTATGGCAACGAAGGAAAGCCCATCAACGACTTGAGCGTGTATTTTCTGAGCAACAAGCTCACGATTTTCAACAGATGGGGCCGAATAGTCTATGAATCGAACGATTACAAGAATGATTGGGACGGCGGCAAATTGCCCGACGGAACCTATTTCTACGTTTTGGAATGTGAAGGAAAGACTCAGAATTATAGATATAAAGGATCTGTAATGATATGGAATTCCGGACGATAAAACCCAACCCGTCATTTCGACCGTAGCGAAGAGAAAGCATTCGCCAATGCGAATAAATCATAGACAATTGCAGGAGATTTATTCACCAAGTGAATGCTTTCGCAGGCTCAGGTCTCGACTCCCTTCGGTCGCTCGAAATGACGAAACAAAATGAAAATAATAACAAAATGAAAAAGATATTATTACCATTATTATTAGCAGTTATGCTGGTGTCTTGCGGAAGCGACGACAACAAGATAAACACCGGCCTGGTAAATAATCCGGCATCAGCGACTGAAAGCTCGAACACCAAAGAGCCTAAAATCGAATTCGCCGTGATGGAGCACGATTTCGGTAAGATTATCCAAGGCGAACAGATGTCATTTACCTATAAATTCAAGAATACAGGCAACGCTCCATTGATAATCTCAGCCGTTGAGAAGACATGCGGATGCACCGACACCAAATTCCCGAGAGAGCCAATAAAACCAGGCAAAGAAGGCAGCATCAGCATCACCTACGACAGCAAGGGACACAAAGGATTTCAGAACAAACGCATCATCGTGAAGGCCAACACCAACCCTTCCGAGACAATATTGAAATTCAAAGCTCAAGTCCAAACAGTTGACAATTTTTAATTTTGAATGTTAAATTTTAAATAAATAAATATGAACACATTAAGCATGTTTTTACTTCAGGCCCCACAAGGCCAACAGCAAGGCGGAGGTTACTCAGGCCTCATCATGATTGTTTTGATTTTCGTGGTGTTCTGGCTTTTCTTTATCCGTCCACAGAACAAGAAACAGAAAGAGGAAGCTAAATTCCGCGAGGCTCTTCAGAAGGGCGACGACGTCGTCACAGCAGGCGGCATCCACGGCAAGATTGCAGAAGTCAAAGAGACAACAGTGCTTCTCACCATCGACAACAACGTGAAAATCGAAATCGAGAAATCGATGATTATGGCCACTCCAAGACCAGCTGCAAAGTAAATAATTAGTATTAAAGTAAAACTTTAATTATCATGGCAGAAGGCTCTGGTAATCAGAATTTTAAGAGTATAACCGGGATGATTATTTGCATAATCATCGCAGCACTCTTATGGATTATCATCAAGTTGACGGTGGAATATACCGTGACCGAGCCTTTTGCCATAAGATTTACCGATATCCCCGCCGACCAAATCATCCAAAACGAGAATTACAGGGTCGAGGCGACGATGACAACGACAGGCTTCAAGCTGATGAACTACTATCTCAAGGCTCCCAAAAACCGCGAGATACAGCTGTCGTTGAAAGACATCAACTACAAGAAAATTAATTTCGAGACCTACAGCTATAGCAAACGTTATCTCGAGGAGAGCATAGCTGAATTCATCAATGCGACAAGCAATGAAGTTCAGGTGGCCGACGAGCTGCAGTATTTCGTGATGAGCAAGCTGGCTTCAAAAAAAGTAAAGATTATTCCACAAACCAGCTTCGATTTCGAGAGGCAATACAACTACTACGGCGAGCCTATAGCAATCCCTGATTCCGCCACTGTTTTCGGCACTTCCAAAGACATTCAAGACATTCAATACATTCAGACAGAAGTCGTAAGCAGAAAGAATGTCATCCAAAACATCGACACGAAGGCGAAACTGGCATTGAAAGAAAATATCCAATGCGATGTCAACGAGGTGGAAATCGTTGTAAACGTTGAGAAATACACCGAGGCCGAGGTCGAGGTGCCAATAACAATTCCCGATGAGACACAACTGCATCTTTTCCCTAACAAGGTGAAAATCAGATACATAGTGGCAATTAAGGATTATCCTATCATCAACGACATCTCGTTTAAGGTAGCCATCGATTCGGAAAGCATATTTTTAAATGAAACGCTGCCAGTCAAATTGTTGCTCTATCCCAACAACACTCAGATTATAAGCATTAACCCCGAACAAGTCGAATACATTGTAGTTCAATGAAAAAGATTGGCATAACAGGTAATATCGGCAGTGGTAAGAGCTATGTCTGCAAGATTTTCGAAAACCTCGGAATTCCAGTGTTTTATTCCGATGATGAGACCAAGAAGCTATACCTTATCCCATCTGTTAAAGAACTGATTGTCAACCGTTTCGGTCAGGAAGTGTATTTCGACGACGGCACTTTAAACAGGAAGCTCCTCTCCTATCACCTTTTCAAAAATGAGGAAGCGATGAAATTCATAGAGTCGGTGCTGTATCCTGCTCTGAATCAACACTTTGACCAGTGGTGCGGACAACAGACATCGCCATACGTGCTTTACGAGTCGGCAATACTTTTTGAAAAGAATTACGAGAAATTCTTCGACAAGATAATATTCGTCTCCGCACCGGAAGACATTCGTTTACAACGAGTTATGAAACGTGACGACTGCACCGAGGAGAACGTGCGCTCGAGGATGCGCCTGCAGATGAGCGAAGAAACCAAAATATCAAAAGCCGATTTCGTTATATACAACGACGGCACCAAGGCTGTCGAGCCACAAATCGAGGCACTCAATAGGCTTCTATGTTGCTGATACACAGAGGACCGCGGCTTTCCTCAAAACAAATGACAAGCTTGTCGACTTCAACAGGTGCGAATCGTACTATACGTTTATATCCAACGGTCGTTAGTGTTTCGTCAGGGTTAATCCTGAACCAACGACCGTTTTTTTCACCTTCAAGATAAAACGACTTCACACGCTGGCCAAGTTTCACATACTCCTGAATCATGACGCGGCTTATTATGACAGGCTTATCCATTGAAAATGAAATAGTTCCGTATGGATAATCGTCATCCGTCGCCCAAAATGTCTCATAATCTCCATCGTTGACTTTTGAGGCTGAAAAACGTCTGCCACGTTCATTGTCAGCGTGCACCTTGGCACCAGCTAACAAATTGTGATTCAATTCATTAGATATCTTTTTATAAAACTCCACAGCATTTGTAGAGTCGATAGGATGAATCTTACCGTTGAGAGCTACCGGAAAATTCAGCAACAGATTTGCGTTATGTCCGACACTGTTGTAATAAATCTCGCATAACTCATTGACCGTCTTTACCTTATCGTCTTCGTTGGCATGATAGAACCAACCAGGACGGATTGAGACATCCACTTCGGCAGGTAGCCATTCGGTGCCGTTTTCATCGCCGTAGGTGTTGATTTTCAATGGTGTTTGGCTTGTTATCTGAGGTGCGTTACACCAATTTGTGGCACCTGCGTAACCTTTCTCGTTGCCGATCCAACGCACAGTCTGATATGGTCCACCGAAAATCATCGCAGTGGGATTATGAGCCAGCACTGTGTCCTTAGCACGTTGATAATCATAGTAGTTGTCAGGGTCGATGCTACGAGTCTCGTTAGCACCACCGTAGTATCCGTTGCCACCGTTGGCACCATCGAACCAAAACTCAAACAATGGGCCATAATTGCTTGTAAGTTCCTGAATCTGAGTGTGATACGTCTCCACATATTCGGGAAAACCGTATCTGGCGTTGTGCCGATCCCAAGGCGAGCAGTATATTCCGAACTTCAAACCATATTTGCGGCAAGCATCAGAAAGCTCCTTAACCAAATCACCATCACCATTTTTATATGGAGAATTAGAGATATTGTAATCCGTTGATTTTGTTGGCCAAAGACAAAAACCGTCATGATGTTTGGCGGTGAGGATGACACCTTTCATGCCTGCATTTTTAAGCGTCGCAGCCCATTGGTGGCAGTCGAGGTCAGTTGGATTGAAAGTTGTTGAAGGAGTGTCGCCGTAGCCCCATTCCAAATCATTGAAAGTGTTAAGTCCAAAGTGTATGAAGGCGTAAGTCTCAAGTTTCTGCCATGCCAGCTGGTCGTCGGAAGGCACGGGAGACAAAGGCTCTGGCGCTTTAGTGCAAGCCACCATTGCCAATGCAATCAGGGTTATTGAAATTATTTTTTTCATGCTTGCAAAATTAAAAGATTTTTTATAAATTTGCAGTGTTAAAATCATCAAACTATGAAAAAACTATACTTTACTGTTTTAGCATTGTTAATCAGCACGATGGTGTTTTCGCAAGTCATTGTGAATGAAGGATATGAGACCGGGAACACTGTCGGTCAGGCACCTGTCGGATGGATTTGTCCGGACAACGGATGGAAGGCAGGCATCACCATCCCCGACGACAATGAAGCACGCGGACGCAAGCCGCACACCGGCGACTGGTACATGTATGCATCGTATAACTCAGATGTGTGGATTTACAAGGAAATCAGTGTGACAGCAGGCAATTACTATCGCGTCCAGTTCTGGTATTCGACATGGCATGTCGACCACTTCAACCTTGAAGTGAAAGCCGGCACAAGCGCCAGTCCTTCAGCTATGGGTATCACTGTAGTGCCTGATTTTATTGTTGCCAACGAGGAATGGGAGCAGACATCAGGTGTGTTCCAAGCCACAAGCTCAGGCAGCTTCTACGTGGGATTTCACAGCGTTGCGACCAACTCACCTTGGTATCTTTCTATTGACGATGTCATCATAGAACAGACAGCACAGTATTACTTTGATATTGAACAACTTACAGCTGATACCACCATTTATTTCGGCGAGGCCGCCCATCTGCGTTTCCTGCTCAGCAACACCGGTGAGCAGAACGACACATACAGCTTCACAAATACGAGTTCGTTGCCTATTGAATTTTATCAGGACGGCGCACAGGTCACCAGTGTCAGCTTGGATTACAACACCTCTATAGAGCTTGTCGCAAAAGCCACATTACCCATGAATCTCACTGACAATCAGGAGCTTCACGCCACTTTTGATGTGACATCGGCACATTCGGCACCAGTGCAGTCGGCTGACTTCAAAATCACCGCTTTGGCGCCTGTCAGCACATTTCCACTGATGGAAGGCTTCGACGGCAATGTTTTTCCACCTGCGGGATGGCAGAACTTTACCACAAACGGCAACTACATTTATGAACGCGTCACCTCCAACGACTGGCCGGCATGCACCCCACACAACGGAAGCACTGCAATGGCACGTTTTTACTGCTACACCAATCCAGAAGGCAAATCAGCATTATTGGTGACCCCTAAGATGCAGCTCAGCGCAACGGATAACAATGTACGTTACTGGATCTACCGCAACTTCAACAACAACATCAACCGTCCGGATAGAATCAACGTGTACTACTCCCCGACCACCGATGTGGCCGACGGCACGCTGCTCGGAACGGTGCACCGCAACACGATGATGGAGCCTGTCGTGGGCGAAAACAGCGACTGGTACGAGTACAGCTACACTTTCGACAGCCCAGAAGGCTTCGGTTTCATCATCTTCGAAGCCGTGAGCGGCTACGGATGGAACCTCTGCATCGACGACATCTTCATCAACTCGACAAACATCGACAACAACCCTCCTACCGTCGTTTTCCTTAACGGGACACAGACATACGCTGACACCGAGATGGAGCTGACATTGAGAGTTTACGATGAGTCAGGACTGCCCAACCAGATGCAGGCGACATATACCGTTGACGGTCAATCATATAACATCGCTTTCAACAGGATTTCAAGAGCCAATAGCGACTATATGGCGACATTGCCAGCCAAGCCGAATCATACCACTGGAAACATCGTCTTCCATTTGGTTGACGAGCTTGGAAACGCTGCAGAATCAGACAGTTATGAATTACATTGGGATTGGCAGCGACCAATATTGCATGAAGGCTTTGAAGACGAGCAGTTCCCACCAGCGGGATGGAGTATCGAATCGCTTCAGATGAGCTGGTTCTCATGGTACAGATTCCGCGCAGAATATGCCACGACCTACTTCGGCGAAGAATACTATGTGGTGCCGCCTGAGGGTGAGAGAATGGCAGGCGTAGAATGGGACGAATCGGAGGAATGGGGACCTCAAGACGAGAGTCTCATCACCCCTCTGATTGCCATCAACCGCCCGACGGTGCTGACGTTTGAGAATTCATGCCAGTATGGTGTTTCTGAATATCAAGACCACTACAAAGTCGATGTCTTGAACACCAACACAGGCTCGTGGAGCACTCTGTGGGACGCTGTCGACCAGCCACAATGGCTGAACAACTTCCAGGAGCCAGTCAGCTTGGATCTGTCACAGTATCAAGGCCAAAACATCAGACTGAGATGGCGCGCACACAACAATGGCTCGGATATTCTGACATTTTCATGGTTTATCGACAATGTGAAAGTCATTGCCACCGACACCATTGACAACGTCAAGGAGACAATGTCATTGCAGACCAGTATTTATCCGAACCCGACAGATAACGCATTGACAATCAAGGCTGATAATGACATCCAACACATAAACATTTACAACGTTATTGGCATAAAAGTGATGGATATGACCATTAAAAACAAAGAAGCCGTCATCGACCTTACAAACCTTGAATCCGGCATGTATCTCATTGAGATTCAAGGCATAAAAGAGAGTGGCATCAAAACATTTATCAAAAAATGATGGATTTAAAAGCTATTAAAGACAAGTTTAACTCGTTGTTTGGCAATGAGTTACGCTTATACACCTCACCAGGACGTGTCAACCTCATCGGCGAGCACACCGACTATAACGGAGGCTATGTGTTTCCAGGAGCCATCGACAAGGGCATCTATGCTGCGATAAAGCCTAATGGAACAGACAAAATTCGCGCCTACTCCATTGATTATCAGGCGATGGCAGAGTTCGGGATGCGCGAGGAAGACGCTCCGAAAGAGCCCTGGGCAAGGTATATCTTCGGTGTTGTTCGCGAGATGCAGAAACGCGGTTACCAACCAAATGGCTTCGACACGGTGTTTGCAGGCGACGTGCCGCTGGGAGCGGGAATGTCGTCGTCGGCAGCGTTGGAGAGCACCTTCGCCTTCGCGTTGAACGACATCTATAATCTGGGCATCGACAAGTTCGAGCTTGCGCGTATCGGACAGTCGACAGAACACAACTACTGCGGCGTGAAATGCGGTATCATGGACCAGTTCGCCTCCATCTTCGGCAAGAAAGGCCATCTGATGAGGCTCAACTGCGCCACCATGGAGTTCGAGTATTTCCCGTTCGACCCGAAAGGATACAAGGTGGTTCTGCTCGACACCGTTGTGAAACATGAGTTAGCGTCATCGGCATACAACAAACGCCGGGAATCATGCGAGAATGCCTGCGCTCACATTGCCGCGAAGCATCATGAGGTGAAATATCTTAGCGATGTCACGATGCAGATGCTTGACGAGGTTAAAAATGAGATCTCGCACGAAGACTATATGCGCGCAAAATACGTCATCGGTGAGAAACAGCGTGTCCTCGATGTATGCGACGCCCTCGAAAGAGGCGATTACGTCACCGTCGGCGACCGTATGTACGGCACACACCATGGCATGAGCAAGGAATACGAAGTGAGTTGCGACGAGCTCGACTTCCTGAACGACATCGCGAAAGAATGCGGCGTGACAGGCTCAAGAGTTATGGGCGGCGGCTTCGGCGGATGCACGATAAACCTCGTGAAGACAGAGCTTTACGACAAGTTCATCGCCACGGCGAAAGAGAGATTCAACAAGAAATTCGGGCATGAGCCGAAGGTTTATGACGTGGTGATTAGCGATGGAGCAAGAAGAATCAGTTAAAAGATAAAAGTTAAAAGTTAAAAGTTAAAGATATAATAAAATGAAGCCAACATTATTAGTTTTAGCAGCTGGAATGGGCTCACGATATGGAGCTCTGAAGCAGATGGACGGTGTGGGTCCAAACAATGAAGCGATTTTGGATTATTCGATTTATGACGCCAAACGCGCCGGTTTCGGCAAGGTCGTCTTCGTGATCCGTAAAGACTTTGCTGAGGCGTTCGAGAAAGTGAACAGCAGCGAGAAATTCGGCATCCCGGTAGAATATGTCTATCAAGGTCTTGAGTGCCTACCGGAAGGCTACAAAGTGCCTGAAGGCCGTGTAAAACCTTGGGGAACAGGTCACGCAGTGCTGATGGCCGCCAACGTGATTCATGAGCCGTTCGCAGTGATCAACGCCGACGATTTCTATGGAAAAGAAGCATACGAAGTCTTGGCAAAATATCTGCAAGAATGCGAAGGAAAGACCGGAGCGTATTCGATGGTTGCCTACAAGCTGAAAAACACTCTGTCAGATTTCGGGACGGTGTCGCGCGGCGTGTGCACTTCCAACAGATGCAACTATCTGCAGACCATCGTCGAGCGCACCTCGATAGCAAAGACAGCGGAAGGTGCGGCATACACTGACGAAACAGGCGAGCACTCCCTCCCACTCGACACCCTCGTCTCAATGAATTTCTTCGGTTTCACCCCTGACTTCTTGGGTTATCTCGAGGCAGGTTTCAAAGAGTTCTTGGATGGTCCGGCTCAGACCAACATCAAAGCCGAATTTTACATCCCGTTGATGGTCAATAACTTAATCAACGCCAAGAAGGCAAAGCTCAAAGTGTTGTCGAGCGACGCCGTCTGGTTTGGCGTGACATACAAAGAGGACAAGCCTGATGTGGTGAAGAAGATTCAGAATCTCATCGACAAAGGTGTATATCCGAAAAACTTATGGTAATGCCACTCTTTGTCATTTCGACCTCTTTTAGTTTATAGTTTAAAGTTTAGTGTTTAAAGTAGTTTTAAAGTTAAAAGTTAAAAGTTAAAAGTATATAATTAATTTTTATTATGGCAGAAAAAGTTGAAAACAAGCAGAATTACACCATTCCGATTATCGTGATGTTCTTGCTTTTCGGAATGATATCGTTCGTGACCAATCTGGCGTCACCGATGGGTGATATCTTGAAACACCAGTTCCACATTCCGAACTGGCAAGGGACGCTCGGCGTGTTCGCCAACTTCATCGCATACGCAGTGATGGGCATTCCTTCCGGTAACCTGCTTCAGAAGAGAGGTTACAAAAAGACCGCTCTCATCGCAGTGACCGTAGGTTTTATTGGCGTTGGCATCCAGACGCTTTCAGGCGTTTTTGAGAGTTTCTTCGTATATCTCATCGGCGCCTTCATTGCAGGTTTCAGCATGTGTTTGCTCAACACCGTGGTCAACCCGATGCTCAACAAACTCGGTGGCGGCGGCAACAGAGGCAACCAGCTCATCCAGATTGGCGGCAGTTTCAATTCCTTGATGGGAACAGCAGTTATCGTCATCACAGGACTGCTCATCCCGAGCATCGTCGAGGCTAAGATCAGCGATGTGTTCCCTTTGATGTACACCGCCTTGGCAATCTTCGCCATCGCTTATATCGTCATCAAGAGAACCGACATCCCTGAAAACGAGCAGAATGTCGTGATTCAAAAAGTCCAAGATGACAAAGGCCCTATGGCGTTCCGTCATTTCGTGCTCGGTGCAATAGGCATCTTCATCTATGTGGGTGTTGAAGTCGGCATCCCGAATGTCTTGCACAAATGGCTGCAGAACCCTAATATGAACATCTTTGCAGATGGCGTCCAGGCTGATGACGTGGCCGCTTCGGTAGCAGCTACATATTGGTTCCTGATGCTTATCGGCCGTCTGATTGGCGGTATCATTGGAAACAAAGTGTCAGCAAAAACCATGCTGACGACAGTCTCCATCATCGGCATCATTCTGACCTTGCTCGGCATGTTCGGTCCGAGAACCATGGTTAAAGTCATGGCATTCAACGGAAGCCACGGATTCGGACTGGAAAGCATCCCACTCAATGCGACATTCATAATGTTTATCGGACTCTGCACCTCAGTGATGTGGGGCGGCATCTTCAACCTGGCAGTCGAAGGCTTGGGCAAATACACCGAGAAAGCTTCCGGTATCTTCATGACGCTGGTGTGCGGCGGCGGTATCCTGCCATTGCTCATGAACGCCATCGTCGACGCAAACGGCGGCACTGGCTATATCCAGAGCTACTGGGTGATTGTCGGAGGATTGGCTTACTTGCTGTTCTATGCCTTGTGGGGCTCGAAGAATGTGAACAAAGACATCCCGACAGAGTGAAGTTAAGGGATAAAAGATAAGAGAGCGCAATGCGGCAGATATTACCGCTTTACGCTCTCTTTTAACTTTTAACCCTACTCTTTTATCTAGTCATCTATGCCAACCAACTGGTAGCGTTTGTTGAAAACCAGCTCGAGAGTGTTGTTTAACTCAGCTTTCCATTGTCCGTCATCCAATTTCCATTCTACGATGAATGCGTTTGGATACGAAGCCTGAACCTGTTGCAAAACCTGTGCCGGAATAAGTGCATCAGGGACACGTTCATACTGGCAGTCCACTTTTTTGAGATTGCCGTTACCATCAAAATCAAGTTCCTTACCATCGTTGAACCTCACTTCATATTCTGTGCTGAAAAGATCAGTGTCAACAGTGACAAACAGGATGTTCTCCCTGACAAAATTTTGAGTGATAATAGTTTGGGCATTTGCCGGAAGCTGTTCAAATGTAATCGGTCTTCCGTCTGCACAAGCGCTCAAGCAGAGTGTCAGTGCAATAAACAAAGCTAAAAAGAATCTTTTCATATTTTATAGATTAAATTTCCGCAAAGATAATAAAAAAAATCACAATGTCAAACTTTTTTTCATATCCGGTTCTTTTTCCTCTGCCTTTTCAAACAATCGCCATTGGGCTTTGGTGCGGACGAGGTTATGCTCCGGATATTTGATTTTGTAATAAGTGTCCCCGTTGATGTAATCAGCCAAAAACCTGACCGCTTGCATGTATGGGAACAGCATCGCGGCGTATGGAAGATTCTCTTTTTCAATCGGAAGCAGGAAATCTTTCGTGCTTTCAAGGTAACCATTCGTGAAAGCCTTGAAAATCTCCATGTTGAAATCGATATTGTCGGGGTTCGGGTCGTCTTCAAGACCGGTATTTGCCGCTGTACGCAAAAAATCGCCGAAATCTGAAAAAATGAAGCTTGGCATAACTGTATCCAAATCGATGATACACAGCACGTTACCGTCTTTGTCAAAAAGCATATTGTTGACTTTGGTGTCGCAATGACAGATTCGTTTTGGCAGCTTACCTTCACGGAAAAGACGCTCGCCGAGGGTCATTTTCTCTTCGCGTTTGAAGATTTCGTCAAGATAATACTGGACTTCTGCGACACGTCCTGCTTTGTTTTCCGTCACAATGTCACGAAGTTGCTGAAGACGGAACTCAATGTTATGGAAATTCGGGATTATCTCGCCAATCGGCTCATTCAAATCCGACAACAAATATTCGAACTCTCCGAACGATTTTCCGGCAAGGTAGGAATAATGCGAATTGACAGTCTGATAAGTCAAGGAATCCGGCACATAATCCATCAATCGCCAATATTTTGAGCCATCTTTTTTTCCGTCATTTCGACCGACCGCAGGGAGTGGAGAAATCTCATCCAAATAGTAATATTTTTTTGATTCTGTAGGATAAAACTTCAACGTCTTTTTTCCTTTCTTTCTCAAATGATCCGTCACCTTGTTAATATTATCCATAAGCATATCGACATCTTGGAAAATGGCGTTGTTGATTCGTTGCAGCACGTATTTCGGCTTGTCGGAGCCGTCAACAAACACCTTGTAAGTGTCGTTGATTAGACCTTCGCCCATCGGTTTCACGTCGGCGACTTTATCAGCGATTTCGAAATTAGAGACGATATCTTTCAGATTTTCCATGACAAAATTTTTCGTAAAATTAAAAATAAATATCGCACGAATGAAAAAAATGTTTAATTTTACATTTCAAATATTGGCAATATGAAATATAACACCTTAAGACTCTCCATTACTGCGATGATAATGCTTCTGGCTATCGCCTTAAGCGGTTGCAAAAGCGACTGCAATAATGGAAAAAATTACAAAATAGAGGATAATTTAATCGTCTTCGACGAACCCCAACGTGTTGAGGGTCAGACGAGTATGCTTGAATTTGCCGCCGAGCCCATTGAGAAAGTCCGCATCGGTTTCATCGGTCTCGGGATGCGCGGTCCTGACGCAGTTTACCGCATGACATTCATCGATAATGTTGAGATTGTGGCGTTGTGCGACCTCCTTCCGGAGAACGTGGAGAAGGTACAACGCGACATTCTGGAGGCAAAAGGACTGCCTCGCGCCGCGGAATATGTCGGCAAAACAGCATATCAGCAGCTTTGCGAGCGCGACGACATCGACCTTGTGTACATCTGCACCAATTGGCAAACCCACGTCGAGATGGCAGTCTATGCCATGCAGCACGGCAAACACGTAGCAGTCGAGGTGCCGGCTGCCACATCAGTGGAGGATTGCTGGAAATTGGTCGACGTCTCTGAACAGACCCGCCGTCACTGCATGATGCTCGAAAACTGCACCTACGACTTCTTCGAGATGACAGCACTCAACATGGCAAAACAAGGATTGTTCGGTGAGGTGATTCACGGCGAAGGCGCCTACATCCACAACCTCGAGCCTTATTGGCATGAATATCAAGGCAACTGGCGCCTCGACTATAATCAGAAACACAGCGGCGACGTGTATGCCACCCACGGATTAGGACCAATCTGTCAGGTACTTGACATCCACCGTGGCGACAAGATGGATTATCTCGTCTCGATGAGCACACCTTCATATAACGGCAAGAAAATCGCCAAAGAGATGATGGGCACCGACAACTTCGCAAACGGCGATATAACAACAACCATGATTGAGACTCACAACGGTAAAACCATATTGATAGAACACAACGTATACACCTACAGACCTTATAACAGGCTATACCAACTAACAGGTACAGAAGGTTTTGCAAACAAATATCCCATCGAGGGATTCACTCTTATGGATAAAAACCTTCCGGAAGGATTCCTTGACGAAGGACAGCATCTCAACGTTCACGGCTTCGTGCCTAAAGATGTCCGCGAAAAAATCATGAAGGAATACACCCACCCTATCGCTAAAGACATCGAGGCTTTGGCTAAAAAAGTCGGCGGTCACGGCGGCATGGACTTCATCATGGACTACCGTCTGATTTACTGTCTGCAAAACGGTCTCCCGCTCGACGAGGATGTCTACGACGCCGCTGAATGGTCATGCATCGGCGAATTGTCGGCAGCTTCGATAGAGAACCACGGCATGCCGGTGAAAATGCCTGACTTCACAAGAGGTGACTGGAATAAAGTTAATGGTTATAAACATGCCACCCGTCATTTCGAGTGAAGCGAAGCGGAATCGAGACCTGAGTTTGCGAAAGCATTCACCTTGGTGAATAAATCTCAAATAATTGAATGAGATTTCTCCACTCCCTACGGTCGGTCGAAATGACGAAACAAAATAAATATAAAATTATAAATTTTCTAAACTAAAAATAAAAATATCATGAAAAAGAAATTCGTATGTCCGATTTGCGGATTCGTTTATGAAGGAGAAGAAGCTCCTGAAAGATGCCCACAGTGCAAACAGGTTGTTGAATGGAAAGTCCTCGACGAGAGCGCGAAACTCAATTTTGTGACTGAGCATGTCATAGGTATCGCCAAAGGCACCGGTGATGAGATGATCAAAGATTTGAACGCCCAGTTTATGGGAGAGGCTACTGAAGTCGGTATGTATCTGGCGATGGCTCGTCAGGCAGACCGTGAGGGATACCCGGAGATTGCTGAGGCTTTCAAACGTTATGCTTTTGAGGAGGCTGACCACTGCTCACGTTTCGCCGAGCTCCTCGGTGAGGTGGTATGGGACACCAAGACCAACCTCTACAAACGTATGATTGCCGAGGCTGGCGCCTGCGAGGAGAAGATGCGTATCGCCCGCGTGGCCAAGGAGCGCAACCTCGACGCCATCCACGACACCGTCCACGAGATGGCAAAGGACGAGGCACGTCACGGCAAAGGATTTGAAGGATTGTACAACAGATACTTCAAATAAAATACATCATCATTTGAATGAAAAAAGAGCCAGCCGCTTCGCGGCTGGCTCTTTGATTATTTCTTTTTCCGCATAACAGCGTATACCGCGCCCAACACGCCAAGGATGAGCAAGCCACTGCCCAATGGCGCCTGAGCGTTCTGATTTGAGCCGTGAGAGTTCGGGAACACAAATCCGAACTCGTCCAATTCACGGTATGTGTCGTCCTCCCACTTGACGAAGTTGTCAAACTGGGCACTCGCCCCGAGCCCCATCGTCAGCACCAATGCTATTGCGAATAATATCTTTTTCATCTCTTTTATCTTTTATCTGTTATCTAACAACGATTTTTTGTGTTTTTCCATTCAAAATAAATATGTAGACCCCTGTTTGTAAAGACGCGCCATGGCACGTCTCTACGCCATGAATTTGGCGTGTCATAACCAAACGTCCCATCACGTCGAACACCCTCAGCTCACCTTCGCCACTCACGATGATGTCACTGCCGTTCTGGTATGCGAAGATATCGTTCCCGTTTTCAGATGTGCCGTCGAACAGAAGCACGAAGCGGTCTTTTCGGTCGTTTGGCGCCCCAATGAACGTGTATTTGTTTTCGACACCCAAATCGATAGTAACGTTTTCAATTTTGTCAAACAGGCGGACGCCCTTTAGAGACATACCATCGAATATGATTGTAAAATATCCTACTTTCGTCGCCTTTAAATGCAACGGGATTTCACCATTACGGTCGGAATATACGATGGCGTAATCTCTGCCGTCTTGCGGGATGTAAATATTGGCATCCTGTTGCTTAAAGTAGAACTTGCCAAGCTTACAGCCTTCATTAAAGCTGACGATGGCCTTATCAGAAATCGCAGCCACACCACGTTTGGAGGTTTGTTGCGTTACTGTGATACTCAGATTGCCGTTATTATTGGCCTGAGCTTGTTGGCTCGTCTTGGTAAAGGTCACCTGATCCGTTCCGTCAACATCAACCACCACTGCCTCGCAAGGTGCTATGGCTGTGTTGTCGTCAACCAATTCAATGTCGGTACGGTCAGAATTCAGTCTATAATACGGTCTGTTTACGAAAGTATTGAACGTGTATGGGTTTCCGACGAGGTTGAAACCATCGGAAAGTGGAATGGACGTTTCGGAGTATGGCATGGCGTTGCCGTTAAACTCAATCTCCGTGCCGTTTTCGCTGGCATAAAGATAACCCCGACATCTTTCAATGTCAAAATCATCCGCCTTATAATTCTCCCAAATAGTACCATTGAGTCGGTAAAAATCGTAATCATTTCCTTCACCTTCGGTGATTAGTCCAGTGACACTGTAATCTGAGTCTTCCGTGTTGACAGGCGAGGCAATGAAATACCAGTTGTCGGGTATATAGCTGCCTCCAGTGCTCCAATTGGACGTCTTTGTAATGGTTTTCTGCACCGCCACTTTGACCGTATTCTCAGTCATAAACTGACCTCCATCCTCAATAGTGATGCTTCCTCCATCATTTACATTGGCATTTTTAACTTGGGCGGTATAACCTGCAGGAACAACGGCTTGGGCCGCAATAAACACCTCATCGTCAACACCAGGAACTTGGTTAATATTCCAGTTGGCGGCATCGTTCCAGTAACCATTGGCAATGAAAGTGATATTATTGGGCCATGTGGTAAAGTTAACGACATTACTCCATTCGCTGATTGTCTCCCCGCTGTATGCACGTACCTTGACGGCATAGTCGGTCTCGGCTTGCAGGTCGGCGAGCATCAGGCTATGGCTTGTCAACAATCCTCTAAACCTCAGTTCGCCGAGTTGGAAGCTGTCACCGCTTTGGACTGCTGACACCTCAAAGCGGAAGTAACGGTAAGTAGCGCTATTATCGATGGCAAACTCAAAGTCGGTGGTACTCACGTTTTGCAACACCTGGTCGTTGGTGACGGTGGCGATGAGCGTCCAAGGGTCACCAGCATTCAACTTGGCCTTGATGACCCAGTTTTTAGGATTGCGTTGTGGATTCTTATGAGTGTCATTGGCTGTGGTCAGCACATAACCTGTAGGAACAAAGTCTTGCTGACTGTGGAACTCGATGTAGACACCGCTCGACGAGCGGCACCACTTGGTGTTCCTGTCGTTATCCACCAGGTTGGCGTAGCCCTCGTTTGTGTTGTAACCTCCCGCACCAGAGGTGGCCGTGTAGCCTGTAATGATCGGATCGGGAATGATGGCATCGTTCACACTAATGGTATAGCCATCCACCCCACTGATTTCCGTCCAATTGAGGACAACGGAGGTCTGGCTGATGTCGCTGACCGTAAGTGTGGGAGGAGTGATGTAGAGAGGCGTAGTGAAACCGACTTCATCGCTCCAAGCATCGTCAGCTCCTTCTTGACAGTTTCGCACTTTGACGGTGTAATGGGTATGTGGATTCAGTCCCGTCAAGGTATAGGGATTGGCGTCGGTCAGAATCAGATGGTCCTCATCGCCATTGAGGCAGATCTGCCATTGGGTGATGCTGCTGTTTGTGGCCCAACCCAAGGTAGCTGAAGTATAATCGATATCCGTAACAGTCAAATTGGTTGGTGACTGGATAAGCGTTCTGAAGTCGACCGTATTGCTCCAGTCGGAGTACGATGCTCCCAGGTCACTGCGCACCTTGACGGAATAGTCGGTGTCAGGAAGCAGGTCGGCAAGGTGCAGGCTGTTGGTTGGGACATATCCCAAAAACCTGAACTCGCCGAGTTGGAAAGAATCGTTGCCTTGGTTCGCCGACACCTCAAAACGGAAGTAACGGTAGGGCAAGTGATTATCGATGGCAAACTCAAAGTCGGTGGTGTTCACGTCTTGCAACACATTGTCGTTGGTGACGGTGGCGATGGTCGTCCAAGGATCGCCAACCTTCAACTTGGCTTTGATAACCCAATCCTTGGGGTTGCGGCCATGAGCCGTAGCATTGTCGCTGCCTGTGGTCAGGATATACCCTGTAGGGACAAATCTCGATTCACTATGGAACTCGATATAGACATTTTCCATCTTGCGGCACCACTTGGTAGTCCTGTCATTATCCACCAGGTTAGTGTAACCCTCGTTGTTGTACCCTCCCGCACCTGAGGTGGCTGTATAGCCTGTGATGATCTGGCTGGGGAAACTAACGATAGCGTCATTGAGGCTGACGGCATAGCCAATGGCCTCGGGGTTGTCAGTCCAGTTGAGGTCGGCGGAAGTTGATGCGACATTGCTAACAGTAAGCGTTGGAGCGCCGTGACCGCCAAATGTGCTGAAACTGAATTCATCGCTCCACTCGCTGTACGACTCCCCTTTTTTGGCGCGCACTTTGGCGGTATAGGTTGTCGCTGGCTCGAGGTCGGTGATGCAGATACTGTTTTTTGAGTATCCCAAGAAATTCATCTCGCCGAGCTGGAACCTATGGTTAGAGCTGTTTTGCACATCCAGCACCTCAAAGCGGAAGTAACGGTAAGGCGTACTGTTGTTGAGCGTGAAGGTGTAATCGGTTAAGGGTACATTTTGCATCACATGGTTGTCGGTGACGCTTTCTATAGTTGTCCACTCATCCTCCGCGTTCAACTTTGCCTTGATGACCCAGCTTTTAGGATTGCGGCCAGGATGATTACCATTATTATCAGTGTCATATGCTGTGGTCAGGACATAACCCGTAGGAATAAAGACATGCTGGCTGTGGAACTCAATATAGCAACCGCCAAAATGACCGTTGTTGTTACTATTGACGAACCACTTGGAGTTTTTGTTGTTATCCACCAGGTTGGGATAGTTCTCGCCCGAGTTTCCTTGGGTGCCCGCAGTGGCGGTATAGCCTGCAGTAACCAGGATTTCCTCGGAGTTGTTAAAGATCACTGTATAATTGTTCGCTCCAGGGGTCTCTGTCCATAAGAGACTGGCGCTTGTATAAGTGATGTCTGAAACCGACATCGTCGGGGTGCTATCAAGAAGCGTGGTGAAACCGATGCTGCTTGAAGGATTGCTCTCAATGCCATTGCAGACACCAATCACACGAGCTTCATAATATGTCTCAGCATCGAGTCCGGTAATGGTGAAGGTGTTTTCGGAGATGTTCTCTGCAGCGAGAATCCAATCTCCAGTGGTCCTGTACATAACCTTGTATGTATCGCTGTCGGCGTTCCAACTCAAGGTGGCCGAATGTCTCATTATATCGTCAACCGTAAGGTCTGTCGGAGCAGTACAATAGGCTAGCGTGGTGAATTCTGCAACATCGCTCCAAGCACTGTTATAAAATTCGTGGCAGTCTCGCAGCTTAAAGGTGTAATGCGTCTCTTGGGTCAAGCCTGTCAAAGTAAAAGGATTGGTGCTGACTTCAATCAGATTGTTTTGGTCATTGTTGAGGCAAAGCTGCCATTGGGTGGCGTTGCCATTTTCGGTCCAACCAATGGTAGCAACCGTTTCGGCGAGGTTGCTTACCGTTAGATTGGCTGGCGGATCATAGGTGGTGAATTCTACCGCATCACTCCACTCGCTGTAAATCCCTCCGTGTTTGGTTTGTACCTTGACGGAATAGGTATCTCCCGGAACGAGGCCAGTGAGTTGCGCACTATTCGTGTTGGTTCCAATAGTCAAGTGGTCCGAAGCTATGACGATGTCGTCAATCCATAAAGCACTCTGGGATTGGGAGCAGTACTTGATTCTTAGTTTTGTGATGTTTTGTGGGATGTCGCAGGTGAACTTTTGCCACTGTCCATTGGTATTAACAGAGATCTCCTCGGTACTGGATTGGTTGTTGTTGCCAATATCGAAGAGTATCTGGAAAGTTTCACTGGTATTGTTGGTTTTATAATAAAACTCCAAATAAAAACAATCCTCAAAAGAAGGCGAGACTTGGAACTGGGCATTAGTTCCAGGGTTCGCAACGAATTGGAAACTATATGAACCCGAATGGGAAGTATTATTGACCATGGAACTTGTCGGTTGCGAACCCATATAACCATAGGCCCAATTCGAAGAACCGTTTTCGTAGCCAGTAAAGATGACCGTTTCCAAAACACTTGGCACGCGGTTGTATCTTACAGTATAACTCGCCCCAGACATATTTGTCCAGTTGAGATTGGCGCTGTATGGGCCGACGTTGCTGACCGTAAGGCTCGGCGTGAGAACCGGCGTGGTGAAACTTATCAGATCGCTCCATCCGCTAAACAAGCCATCATGGTAGGCACTAATCTTGACTGTGTAAGTACTTTCAGGTGTCAAGCCGGTAAGGTTAAAAGGCTTGGTAGTGACGGTAATCAAGTTGGCCATATCGTCATTGAGGCAGAGGCGCCATTCGTTGGCGTCGTTGTTCTCGGTCCAATTCAAGACGGCGTTGTAGGAATGGATTTCAGTGGCGGCAAAGCTTGTCGGCTCCTGGTAATATGTAGTCGTGGTGACATCGAGTGGTTCGCTCCAATAGCTGTAATCGTCCAATCCTTTTCTGCTACGCACCTTGACGGAATATGCAGTTTGTGCCGACAAACCAGTCAGCGTATAAGAAGTGGTGGCGGCAGTGATGAGGTTCGTCTCGTCATCGTTTAAACAAATCTGCCAATCGTCAACGGTGCCGTCTTGGTTCCAGCTTAGAATCATCGAGTTGCAAGTGACGTTACTCACGGAAAGGTCGGTTGGCGCAGAGCAGACAGGAAGCGTAGTGAAGTTTACTGCATCGCTCCAGTTGGTTGACACATCCCCAATGTTGCCACGCACTTTGGCGACATAGCCTGTCTTTGGTATGAGGCCGGTAAGACTTATACTTGTTGACGTTGTGTTGATGGGGGCTAATTGACCTCTGAACCTAAACTCGCCCAGTTGGAACGAGTTGCCACTTTGGACGGCTGAAACCTCGAAACGGAAATAACGGTAGGCATTGGTGTTGTTAAGCTCGAATTCATAGTCAGTGAAGTTCACATCTTGCATCACATAGTTGTTAGTGACTGTGACTATAGTCGTCCAAGAGTCGCCGGCATTCAGCTTGCCCTTGATGACCCAGTCCTTGGGGTTACGTCCATGAGCCGTCGCATTGTCATTGCCAGTGGTCAGGATATAACCTGTCGGAACGAAGCTCGATTCGCTATGAAACTCGATATAGACGTTGTCCTTCTGGCGGCACCACTTGGTAGTCCTGTCATTATCCACCAGATTGGGATAGTTCTCGCCACTATTGTATCCTGACGTCCCATCAGTAGCCGTGTAGCCCGTGATGATCGGATCTTTGTCATTGACAATAGCAGTGTTCAAGTTGACGGTATAACTCTCAGCCCCGGCTATAGCCGTCCAACTGAGATCGGCAGTAGTCATGGTGATGTCGCTGACAGTAAGCGTCGGAGGGTTGCAGTAGAGACCCGGAACAAAACTCACCTCGTCAGTCCAATCGGTATATGTTTCACCGCATCTGGCACGCACCTTGACCGTATATTGGGTCTGCGCATCCAAACCTGTCATCACATATTGATTGGTGTTGACAGTAATCAAATTGTTTTCATCACCACCAATGCAAACCTGCCATTCGTCGGCGGTGCCATGATCATGCCAGCCCAAAGTGGCGGAGTTGAGAGTGCATTCCACAACCTCAAGTTGGGTCGGAGGATAGCAATAGAAAAGTGTGCTGAAATCGACAGCATCGCTCCAGCCACTATATTTCCCTCCCCGATGTGAGCGCACCTTGACAGTGTATTCCGTGTCAGGAGTCAAACCTGTCAGAGTAAACGGATTGGTGCTGACGGCAACAGGAGCTTCGTCGTTAAGCTGTATCTGCCAACTGGTCGCCTCGCTATTCTCCGTCCAACTCAGCGTGGCGGCATCGATAGTGATGTCATCAACGGTTAAGTTGCTTGGCACGATAAAAGTAGTTGAGAAGCTAAGGGTGTCTGCCACCATGCTGATGGATCCCGAGCACATGCCCCTGACCTCGACTTCATACGGCGTCTCGGGAACAAGGTCGGTGAGGGTGGCGTGGGTGACGGGTGCCGACTCCACAGCGGTTTGCCAAGCCCCTAATGGCACAGGGGAACTGAGTCTTACGTTGTCGATATGGAGTGTTAGGTCATATGGATTATCAATTTGCTCAACATAATAGGCGACACGTACGTTTTTACCCGCATAGGCACTCAAATCAATATTGACATTTTCTCCTGTATTGGAGAGATTGTTCCACTCCCGATGGATGTTCCAAGTGCCTTCGCTTTCGTCATAAACAGCCACAATAAACCGGTCGGTTTCATTGGTAATGGCTCCACCTGGAAATATACTCGTCAAAGCAATATCGAAATTGAGGAAGCTTCCTTCGTGGATAGCAACGCTTGGCGAAATGAGCCATTTATACATAGTGCCTTGAATGTCAATATAAGCGTGATCATCAAAAACATTACCGCTACTGCCATAGGACCAGGAATGGTCATCCGTCAGTGTCACTGTTCCGTTTTGCACACCCGACATCGAGCCGGCTTTTTCGCTCCATCCCGTCGGCGTGGAACTAATGTTGGTGAATTCCTCAAAGAAACCTACATCATGAGCCTTGCTCCTATATCTCACATTAAATGACTCGCTCTCACCTGACCAGTCCAGTTCAGCAGTGTTGTGGGTGATGTTGCTGACCGTCAAGCCAGTCGGGCCGGGACAACCAGCATTTTTAGTGATGAATATAAGCTCATCGCTCCATCCGCTGTCATTACCCTGATTGCAATGTCCCTGAACTCTAACGACGTAGGTGTGCTCAGGATTCAGACCTGTAAGCTCTATCGACTGGTTAGTGGTGGTGACTTGGTTCACTCCCACGATATTATTGTATTCATGGTATTCAAAGTGGCCTTGAATACAAAACCCCATATCAGTAATGCCACTTGGGTGAACCCATGTACTTCCGTTAAAAATCCATCTGCTGTTGGAGACGGTCGAATGGTCCATGGTCATAACCATAGTACCCTTTTCTTCAAGGGTAATCCAAATATCATATCCCGTAAGGAATACAGGAGTGTCAAGAATCACTAACTGATAAGCGTTTGGGACGGCAGTCACCACTTTGGTTAACAGAAGATCTCGTGGGGTATCGTTGCCAGAATAAATCCGAATGGTAATATCATTGGTATTATAGGCGGTATTGTAAAATCCGATTTTTGTCAATACATTATGATTAACCAACATTCCATGGGTGAAGCAAACGCCCCAGTTCCAGGTTTCTTCAGTAGTGCTGCCATAAGATGCAGCATATACCATATCACCGTATTTTAGAACCTGTAATGGGGTATATGGTGACACATAGGGTATTCCATACGACACGGTGTAACTGTCAGCATTTCCATTCCAACTTATAGTGGCTGAGTTGGATGTGACGTTTGAGAAAGCAAGGTCTGTTGGGGTAGGACATTGAGAGAAGGCTGCCACGGAAAGCAAAAGCAAGAGCAGAATGAATAGTAAGAATAGTTTTTTCATAGTAAGAATAGTTATTTCAATTTATGACAAATTCGTTCAAAGAACCAACTATTTTTTGAAGGCGCAAAGATAAAAAAATTGCAAAACTAAAAGAATTTTCAAAAAAAGTTTGTATATTTGCAGCCAGAAATTGGTAGGGGAACAGTCCTTTCAGACGTCCACAATTCAGCGATGACCTTTCGAGTGAGCTGGCCTGTCGATTTCTTTTTTTTATGTCCTCACCACGGTGATGCAGTATTGAATCATTTCACCAGAAGGCTTCACCCCCACCATCATTTTCACTGTGCCAACTCCTTCCAGCTCACAACGCAATTCTATCATTTTTATGAAAACCTTCTGATTTTTAACGCCTTTCTTTATCGCTTTAGGTTTGCCACAAACCACTGCTTCACGCAGGATGGTATCGAGGTGTAGCAAAGCATTGGTTGAAGCAGATGTTTTTGAAGCATGACGTATAGTTTCTGTAATTGATAAAAAACGTATGTTGATATATCCATGAAGCGATTGATTGAACACTCGTTTGTCAGTGCTCTCTTCGATCCATCTGCGATATACTTGCGAAATTATATCTTTACGTCGTTCAAGATCTTCTTTATCAATGCCTTGAGGGATATCCATAGAAAAGCAGTTTTAAGATTGCAAAGATAATAAGAATATTTTATTATCCTTTATTAATAAGTTAAAATAGTTTATACAACAAACTTTTGACACCCGCAACGGGAAAAGCCTTTTTAGCCATGCCAAAGACGGCGCGCACGTGTGTATCATTATAATCTTATTTTGGTTTTCGAATTGATTTGTTTTTTGCGTGATTTTAATTATAGATTTGATTGATGAATGAAGCGTGTTTCTCTATTTTCGTTAAATGAAAAATGTTTGGTTTTAATCAAAATAATTGGCTTGATATTTAGAAAATGCCTATTTTTGCACTCATGTAACCGAAATAGGTTGCTGTTGATATAACTCAATTGCCTTACAAATTACCACCTTGAAGCAATTTCGAGTTACGTTTTCCACATTGGGCAAAAAGTGCCATAAAGGTACTGATGCCCGTCGTGGAAAATGGTTGTGGTAAACCAGTAAGGCAGGCGGTGTTTCATCAGTGCCTTTATTTTTTACGCTATTAAACAAATGTATAACCTTATAAATTACCACATTATGAAAAAAATATTATTATCAGCGATTGTGATGTTGTTTGCCGTTCAATTACAAGCACAAACTCAGACTCAAAAAAATGCCAACAAGTATTATATGAAGTTTTTAAACAACAAGGCATTTGAGGTAAATTCTAATGAAACTAAAAATGGGGGATTTCAATTTTGGGTAGATTGTGCTTCATGGGAAGGTGGCAAAGGCATGGTTGGTTTTGTGCTTAAATCTTCATCAATTAATGATTTTATAGATGGATTGCGTGGCATTGAGGATAAATTCGAAGAGTGGACAAATACGGCAAAGAAGAACCATGTGACTGATTTTGAAAAAACTTTTGATGTAATAATGCCGTCGGTAGATTGTTATTTTACACTCAGAGATTGTTATTTTGACTTTTATAGAAAGCCAGAAGTTTATTTTAAAGTTACTTCTCAAGGAGAATGCTTAGCGATTTTTTCAGTTAGAGACTTAAAAGCATCAGATAATAAATATATTACTCATGATGGTATTTTTATTGCATTTACATCTGTTGCTGAAATCGAGAGCTTTCTAAAAACCATTAATCTCGACAATGCCAAAAAGAAAGCAGCAAAAGAAAAAGAAAAAGATGATTTGTTTAATTAGTCATTTATAAATAGACCTTCATCTTTTTAGGTGGAGGTCTTTTTGTTATCTTTTTCACCAAGATAATTCTTGGCTTTGTCTTCTGTAAAACAACAAGGGGACAACAGTTGACCTGTTGTCCCCTAAAGTGGAGATTACCGGACTCGAACCGGCCACCTTCAGATTGCGAACCTGACGTTCTACCAGATGAACTAAATCCCCTTTTGATTTCAGGCGGCAAAAGTAAGAAAAAAATTGGATTTAGAATGAAGAATACAGAATTTAGAATTATCTTTGCGCACATTTTAAAACTAACTAAAATGAACGTTGAAGAATACATCGTTGCTAGAGTAAACGCACTATTACACACTCAAGACTCTAAGATCGTCATGCGCCTCGAAGGCGGCATGAGCAACTACACCTACGTTGTAGAAGCCCTCGGCAAAAAATACACCTACCGCGTCCCCGGCAAATTCGCCGAGAAGTTCGTAGATCGCGTCGATGAATGGCATAACATCCAGGAAGTGGATAAGTTAGGCCTCAACAACGTGACCACCTACGTGGAGATCCTCTCCGGCGAGAAGCTGGCAGAGTTCGTGGAAGGCACTATCATGAGCACCACCGACGTGGTATCATATAATGAAATGTCTGTCAAAGCTCTGAAGAAGATCCACGGCAGCAACCTGAAGTTTAAGGATTACAACGCCTTTGGCCGCCTCGACGACGACGAGCGCTACTGCCGCGAAACAGGTTTCACCCATCCTCAAGAATACCTCGACCTCCGCGCCAAGCTGGAAGAGTTGCGCAAGACTTATCGCAGCGTGACTATGGTGCCATGCCACTGCGACTACCAGCCTACCAACCTCGTCATCAATGGCGACAAGCTCTATGTGCTCGACTGGGAATTCGCAGGCATGAACGATCCTTTCTACGACATCGCTTGCTACGGCAACGCCGGATTCGACAAGGCCTTGGCACTGCTTGAATGTTATGTTGGTCACAAACCCACTGAGGACGAGTTGAAGCGCCTGTATTTCCACCGCGCCTTCCAGTGCCTACAATGGTTCAACGTGGCCATCTTTAAAGATAGAGTCGGCCTGAGCAAGGACCTCAATATGGATTTCAATGCCGTGGCATTGATGTTCTTAGGCATGGCTAAAGATCTACTTGAAAAATGAACGAAGAAGAACGCAATCAACTTAAAGAAACGGTTATCAGCGTCTTAAAGACGATCTATGACCCCGAAATTCCTGTCGACATTTGGACCCTACACCTCATCTATGGGATCGAAGTGGACCCAGAAGGCAACGTGAAAATCGTGATGACGGTGACAGCACCCAACTGCCCTGTAGCCGAGGTGCTTCCCGGCGAGGTTCAGCAACGTGTTCAAGCCATCATGGGCGTGAAAAAAGCCGAAGTGGAACTGACATTCGACCCCGTATGGGATATCAGCATGTTGTCCGACGAGGCTAAAGCTGAGTTGGGTTTGGACGGCGATTATGCAAATTATTCCGCAACAGATTTTTTATATTAAAAACATTTTTTTAATTTGCTCCCGACTTTTATTAACCATTTAATAATTTGCTTATGAAAACTGGACACAAAATTTGGCTCGTTATTTCGGGTATCCTTCTCATTGTGTTGGGTGTGACTTGCATTGTTAGACCCGCTGCAACGCTGTTTACAACCGCTTGGCTTATCGGCTGCTTTACATTGATTTCCGGTCTTTCCAAGTTGGTGTTCGCTTTCAGAACACGCTTTTTCCTGCCTAATCCCGGCATGCACATCCTGTCTGCTTTGTTTCAGATCATGATCGGTTTCTTCTTCCTGGGCCACAAGATGTTTGTTGCCCTGTCACTGCCAATGATCTTCTCATTGTGGGTGATGACTGAAGGCGTGGTTATTGCCGTACAGAGCTTCGACTATAAGAAGGCTGGCTTTGGTTCATGGTGGGCACTGCTCCTTTTCGGCATTGCCGTTGTCGTTCTCGGTTGCTTCGGCCTGCGCAACATCGACGTCGCTGGCAAGGCACTGTCATGGATGATTGGCATTGGTGTCATCGTCGTTGGCTTGGCTTACCTGCTGGCCGTTGTCGGTGTCAACCGCTTCGAGAAACTTGAAAAAGAGGCGACTGCCAACTAAAGACTAAAGCAGTTCCAAATAAAAAATCCGCCAAGCATTTGGCGGATTTTTTTATTTTGTTGAAGCGGCAAAGGCTTCGGCGTAAAGCAACATCTGCTTCAACATCGAAAGCAAGCCGTTGGATCGTGTCGGACTCAAATGCTCCTTCAAGCCAATCTCATCCAAAAACGAAAGGTCGGCTGACAAAATATCTTCCGGAGTCTGGCCCGAGAACACTTTGATTAACAAATTGATAATTCCCTTGGTGATGACGGCATCGCTGTCGGCAGTGTAATAGACCTTGCCATCCTTGAGCTCGGCATGGAGCCACACCCGTGACTGGCAGCCGTTGATCAGGTATTGGTCGTTACGGTATTGGTCGTCAATGATGGGACACTCCTTCCCCATCTCGATCAGCATGGCGTAACGGTCCATCCAATCGTCAAACATCGAGAAATCCTCAATGATGCCTTGTTGTATCTCTTTAATTGTCATTATTAACTCTTATCTTTTATCTCTTATCTTTTATCTCAACATATTCGCCGCTCTCGTCACCGCCTTCACCAACACTTCCACTTCCTCCATGGTGTTATACATCGCAAACGAAGCACGTACCGTTCCTGGGATGCCGAAACGAGTCATCACGGGCTCAGCACAATGGTGACCGGTGCGGACAGCCACGCCCATCTTGTCGATAATGGTGCCAAGGTCGTAAGGATGGATGCCGTCGATGATGAAACTCACCAAGCCGCTACGCTCGGGAGCCTGACCGATGAAACGCATGCCATCAATCTTCGACAAGCCTTCGATGGTCGCTGCCACCAAGGCCTCTTCGTGTTGCGCCACTTCCTGACGGTCAAAACTCTCAATGAATTTTATGGCTGTCTCCAGTCCCAAAGCGGCACCCACATTAGGCGTACCAGCCTCGAACTTGAACGGCAGTTTATTAAAGGTAGTCTTCTCGAAACTCACGGTATCCACCATCTCGCCACCGAACTGGTAAGGAGGCATTTTCTCGAGCCATTCGGTCTTTCCATACAGGCCGCCAATACCCATGGGGGCGTACATCTTATGGCCTGAGAACACGAAAAAATCGCAATCCAGGTCTTGCACATCGATAGGCAGATGCGCCATCGACTGGGCACCGTCAACCACTGCCAAAGCGCCATATTGATGGGCCAAACGGATCATCTCCTTGATGGGATTCACCGTGGCAAGCGTATTCGAGACGTGAGCCATAGTCACAATCTGAGGACCTCTCTTCAGCAGTTCCTCGTATGCCTGCATGTCGAGTACGCCATTGTCGTCCATCGGCGCCACCAGCAGCTCTCCACCATGACGTTGGACCATCTGGTGCCAAGGCACCAAGTTGGAATGGTGTTCCATGGCGGTGACAAGCACTTTAGGTGAGAGGTGAGAGGTGAAAGGTGAAAGTGAAGTCGCCAATAAATTCAGTGACTCCGTGGTGCCACGAGTAAAGACGATTTCGTGGGCTTCAGGAGCATTGATAAACCGAGCCACGGTCTTGCGAGCATTCTCGTAAGCCTCTGTGGCCATCTGGCTGAGATAATGCACCCCACGATGGATATTGCAGTTCTCGTGCAGGTAATAGTCGCGTTCCCGCTCAATCACACACAGCGGTTTTTGGGTAGTCGCGGCGTTGTCAAGATACACCAACGGCTTGCCATACACCTGCTGGTCAAGCACGGGAAACCGTTTCCTTATCTCATTTATGTCCATTGTTCACCGGTTTTTTGCAATGCAACACGCAATGGTCGCAAGCCGAGAGTTCGCCGCGCAAACGGCGTTTGATCATATCGTCGATGGTCTCGTGGAGATCCTCAATCTGAATGTGGTTACTGATATCAGCAGCGAAGGCGTACATCAGCAACATTCTTGCGTTGGCCTGACTGATGCCACGCTGACGCATATAGAACATAGCCTCTTGATCCAACTGACCGGTTGAGGTGCCGTGCGAGCACTTCACATCGTCGGCGTAAATCTCCAAGAAAGGCTTGGTGTCGATCTTTGCCGTGGAGGTCAGGATGATGTTGGCGTTGTTCTGCTGGGCATCCGTCTTTTGCGCCCCTGGAGCCACATACACATGGCCGTTGAACACTGCCGAGGCCTCGTCGTCGATGATGCCTTTGAAGCGGGTATCGCTCGAGCAATTCGGCACGTTATGGTTGATCTTCAGGTAGTTCTCCACATGCTGTTTCTTATCCACCAGATAAAGGCCATACACCTTGGTCTCGCAGCCCTCGCCGTCAATGTCGACCTCGATATGGTTGCGAAGGTCGCCAGCGTTGAAACTGACCACCACGAAATGCACCCGGCTGTCGCGCTCCTGATGGATGCGGATATGCGTCTTCAGGTTGGCCTTGTCGTCAAGGTTCTGGATGCGGTACATCTCCAAAAAGGCGTTCTCCTTCACCACGATGTCGCAGAACTCCTCGTTGGCCTGAAGATGCTCCGTGTCGTCCAGCACGACGATTTGGCGCTGCTGACCACGTTCGACTACAATATTGTTTTCAAGATAATCCATCTTAACGAGCATTACAGGTTCATTTCCTTGATCCATTCGTAACCCTTCTCTTCCAGCTCAAGGGCAAGATGCTTGCCACCGCTTTTCACGATGCGGCCGTCGTACATCACATGCACGAAATCGGGCACGATATAGTCGAGAAGGCGCTGGTAGTGAGTGATCACCACGAAGGCGTTGTCCTTGGTATGGAGCTGGTTGACGCCGTTAGCCACGATGCGCAGGGCGTCGATGTCAAGACCTGAGTCGGTCTCGTCGAGAATGGCGAGACTTGGCTCCAGCATAGCCATCTGGAAGATCTCGTTTTTCTTCTTCTCACCACCGGAGTAACCCACGTTGACAAAGCGGTTCTGCAGTTTCTCGGTGATTTCCACCATAGCCTGCTTCTCCTTCATCATCTTCATGAACTCGATGGTCGACAAGGCGGGAAGGCCTAGATATTCACGCTTCGAATTGATAGCGGTACGCATGAAGTTTTGGATGCTTACGCCAGGGATCTCCACAGGATATTGGAAGCTAAGGAAGATGCCTTCGTTAGCCCTGTCCTCAGGCGACATACCAACGATGTTCTTGCCTTTGTACCAAATCTCACCTTCGGTGATCTCGTAGCCCTCACGACCTGTGATGGCAGCGGCTAAAGTGCTTTTGCCAGTGCCGTTGGGACCCATGATGGCATGAATCTCACCTTCGTTGACGCCAAGGTTCAATCCCTTAAGGATTTCTTTTCCTCCGATGGAGACATGTAAATTCTTTATATTCAGTAACATAACTTAATTATTTATCCTACACTACCTTCTAATGTGATTGATAATAGTTTTTGTGCTTCCACGGCGAACTCCATGGGCAAGCGGTTCAGCACATCCTTGGCATAGCCGTTGACGATGAGGCCGATGGCCTTCTCAGTGGGGATGCCTCGCTGTTGGCAGTAGAACAGCTGATCCTCAGAGATCTTGGAAGTGGTGGCTTCATGCTCGAGGATGCTCGATTCGTTGCCGCACTGGACATAAGGCCAGGTATGCGCGCCGCATTTGTCGCCCATCAGCAGGGAGTCGCACTGCGAGTAATTGCGTGAGTTGACGGCTTTCGGGGCCACCTTCACCAGACCGCGGGAGCGATTCTGGCTATGGCCATGGGAGATACCTTTCGAGATGATGGTGCTACGAGTGTTCTTGCCAAGATGGATCATCTTGGTACCCGTATCGGCCTGCTGGTAGTTGTTAGTGACAGCCACAGAATAGAACTCACCTACCGAGTTGTCACCCATCAGCACGCAACCTGGATATTTCCAAGTGATGGCTGATCCCGTCTCCACCTGAGTCCAAGAGATCTTGGAACGGTCGCCGCGGCAGAGGCCACGTTTGGTAACGAGGTTATAGACACCACCCTTACCATCCTTGTCGCCAGGATACCAGTTCTGCACGGTGCTGTACTTCACCTCGGCATCAGTCTCAGCAATGATCTCCACAATAGCGGCATGTAGCTGGTTCTCGTCTCTTTGCGGAGCGGTGCAGCCTTCCATGTAACTCACGTATGCGCCTTCATCGGCGACGATCAAAGTGCGCTCAAACTGACCTGTGTTAGCCGCATTGATTCGGAAATAAGTGGAAAGCTCCAATGGGCAATGCACGCCCTTGGGGATATAGCAGAACGAGCCGTCGCTGAACACGGCGGAGTTCAAGGCAGCAAAGAAGTTGTCAGTATATGGCACCACCTTGCCGAGATATTTCTTCACCAAATCAGGATGCTGCTTCACAGCCTCGCTGAACGACATGAAGATGACGCCATGCTTCGACAAAGTCTCCTGGAACGTGGTCTTCACCGAAGTGCTATCCATGACGGCATCCACTGCCACACCCGAGAGCTTTTTCTGCTCATCGAGCGAGATGCCCAATTTATCGAAAGTGGCCAGCAACTCGGGATCCACCTCGTCGAGGCTCTGCTTTTCTTTACGCTTGCGGGGCGCAGCATAATAGATGATATCTTGATAATCGATCTCCGGCAAATCGAGATGTCCCCAGTTGGGCTGCTTCAGCGTCAACCAGTGACGGAAAGCCTTCAGGCGGAATTCAAGCAACCACTCTGGCTCCTCCTTTTTCTCGGAGATCAGCCGGATGATGTCCTCATTCAAGCCCTTCGGCACAAAATCGGTCTCAATATCAGTCACAAAACCAAACTCATACTCCTTGTTAGTGACCTCATTGATAATGTTTTCCTTTGGATTTGACTCCATTTTTTCTCGTAATTAAGAATAATTTTAAATAACGGTGCAAAAATAACCATAATTTATGAATTGGCAATCAAAAAGAAAGAATTACATTTGCAATAATTTTAGAAACAGCAGATGAACACCAAACTTTACAAACGATTGCTGTGTTACTATGGCATCAGCATGGCCGTATTAACGGTTCTGCGCTTGGTCTTTATTGGTGTGCATCACAAGGCTGGACTATGTTTTCCGGACATCCTGAAGGCTTTGGGCATCGGCATCCTTATCGACTCGAGCGTGATGTCGTGTTGCATTGTAGTCTGTTTTCTACTGGGGCTGCTGGTTTCATTATTTGCTGAAAAAGCCGGCAAGAAAGTATTAACCATTAGCCTGACCTTAGCCTTGCTGTTGGTAGCAGCCATCAACGTAGTGGATCTGTTTTACTATGCGTATTACAACACCCGGTTGAGCTACAATCTGGTAAGCTATTTCTTCGAGAACTTCGGGGAAAACTTCAAGATGCTTTGGGCCAGTTTCCCCCTGTTTTGGATCATCCTCGGCATCATCGTGATGCTATTTTTAACCTGGCTGCTTGTTGAACGTCTTTTCAAAGACGCGAAGATCAAGGAGAAATGGACGGCTATTCCCGCTACCTTATTGACTTTCGTCGTTTTGTCGTTCCTGTATTATGGACCTCCTTTCTGGAGACTCACCACTTTTTCAACAGAAGTCATGTTGAACCAAGCCGCAAGCAACGGCGCCTACACCTTGGCCAAATCGTACAGCGTGATGCACAACAGTCATAGCGACCTGTATCCTTTCGAGGAACAAAAGGTATTGACCGAGATGGCACAAAACGTGGATTTCATCTGTTCCGCAAACGAAACGCCCGTGGCTTCGATGACGCCCACAATGCGTAAATTCAATCAGACGGCTAAACCAGAGGTGCCTAAAAATATCGTCATCATCATCAGCGAAAGCTTCAGTGCCACGCTGACGGGAGTCATCGGTCAGGATGAAAGATCCTACTCGCCCTACTTCGATTCCATCTGCAAAGAAGGCGTACTGTTCACCCACTGCTTCTCCAACGGGCCTCGCACCCAACACGGCATCGTCTCGACACTGTCAGCCTTTCCCTCGGTCCTCGGCAGTTCCCTCATCCGCCGAAGGGAAACCAACGCCTTCTACACCCTTGCCGACGCCTTGCGACCCGAAGGCTATGAAACCAACTTCATCCATGGCGGCGACGTGAATTACGACGACATGCGCGACTATCTCTGTCAAGGCAATTTCCAGCGGATTTATGGCATCGAGGACTTCGAGAGCTGGAGATTCAAAAACGACTGGGGTGTTTGCGACGAGGACCTGTTCGACTTCGCATTCCAAAAGATCAGCGAGGCGACTCAGCCCCACCTCACCGTGATTCTCACCATGAGCAACCACATGCCTTTCGACATCCCACCCTATTTCTCCGAGACACATCCCGAAGTGACGGAGTTTAAGGAATCCAAGGCCTCCTACTACTATTCCGAATATGCCTTTGGCACCTTCATCGACAAGATGAAGACATTGCCCGATTACGACAACACCCTGATTCTTCGCCTTGCCGACCACGGCGAGGTGTACTTCCAAGCCGACCATCAATTCAGACTATTCCATATTCCCGCCTTGTTACTGAATGGAAGCCGACGTGACACCGTCTTCGATGCAGTATGCTCCCAAATGGATTTCGTCCCTACCTTACTTTCGGAGATTGGATACGAAGGCGTCTTCCCTTGCATTGGCAAAAATCTGTTTGACGACGATTACGAGCCTTTCGCCACCATGAACACCTACGACAATGTCCATTATTGGATGCAAAATGGCAAAGTTGTTGCATGGAACATGATGAACGATCAAGCCGCATGCTACCAGATGAATGATCAATTCCTTCTGGAGCCGTCGGAACAGCCCTACGAGCCAGAGTTGAACAACATGAAGTCATATTTGGCCTTTTTAAGTTTTATCTATCAGAAAGGCCTGTATAACACAACCGCTAACGATGTACAAAAGAATTAAAAATAAGATAGTAAGAGTATTCCTGATTGCGCTGACCTGCGTGGCTTGTGTGCCGATAGCCTATTGGCTGTTCGTGTACCTGATCACGCCCCGTTACCAGTTTAAGATGGGTCAGCCATTCCACGGCGAATATCTATACAACCCCTATCAAAACATGGATGCCGATCAATGGAAACAGTATAACTTCCATTGTCACTCACGCAAGTATTTAGGCCTCACCAACGGTCGCATGAGCAAGGAGACGGACATTGACCGTGTTTATCAGGCTTTGGGTTACGACCATTACGGCATCTCCGATTACATGCGCATCAATCCGTATGGCAGCGACCGATACGATTACATTCCTGCATACGAACACGGCTACGGATTCTTGAGAAAGACGCATCAGCTCTGTATCGGTGCCGAGAATGTGGTCATGATGGACTATCCTTTCTTCCAAAGCCTCGACATGAAGCAGCACATGCTTTCGGTATTGCAGCAACACACCCGTTTCGCCGTGCCGGCCCATGCTTCGTTCACCCAAGGCTATAAAGTCAACGAGATGCGCTACCTCAGTGGCTATCGTCTGCTTGAGGTCGGCAATCCCTACGGAACGGCTTTTGAGCATTGGGATGTCGCCCTCTCCACTGGACACCGCGTATATGGCATCGGCGACGACGACACGCACAATGTACTGAACCCCAACGAGGTGGCAAGATTCTTCACCATGATCAATACCCAAGACATGAAGGCTGACAGCGTTTTCGATGCTTTGGATCGTGGCTGCGCTTACACCGTGGAGTTCCATCCCCATTACAATGAACCCTTCGATAGCAAGGTGGAGAACATGCACACGGAATTGTTCCACTTGACCCGTTGCGAGTTGGTTGGCGACACGCTCTTCATCGAGACTAACGCCCCCAGCATCCAAATGATCGACTTCATCGGCCAGGATGGCAAGGTGCTGAAACACATGGAGTATTGCCAACAGGCTTGGTATGTGATTCAACCTGAGGACAGCTACGTAAGAGCGATGCTCAGGGTTCACAACATGACCTATTTCTACCTCAACCCCATTACACGACACGCCACCTCCACTCCAACGGATCAATCCACCGCCGTGATCAACTGGCCTCAAACCCTGCTGTTTTACTTTGTCTATATAGTAATTATCTTAATATTAATAATAAAATCTTTTAAAAAACATGGAAAAACTTCTTGATAAATTCTTACGTTACGTCGCCGTAGAGACGACTTCTGACGAAAACTCCGAGACTCAACCCAGCGCCATGAGAGAAGTCGACTTGTTGCGCATGCTTCGCGACGAGTTGAGACAAATGGGCATCGAAGCTGAGCTCGATGAATTCGGTTATGTGATGGCTACCATCCCTTCGAATGTGGACAAACCCATTCCAGCCATTGGCTTCATCGCGCATGTTGACACCGCTCCCGACGCTTCGGGCAAGGACATCCGTCCACAGATCATCCCGAACTACGACGGTGAAGACATCGTGTTGAACAAAGAAAAGAATATCGTTTTACGTACTGCCGAATTCCCTGAGATGAAGCAATACAAAGGCCAAACGATGATCACCACCGACGGCACCACCCTGCTGGGTGCCGACGACAAGGCTGGCGTGGCCGAGATCATGTATGCCGCCCAGTATATGATTGAGCATCCCGAGTTCAAGCACGGCGAGATCAAGATCGGTTTCACCCCCGACGAAGAGATTGGACGTGGCGTGGTGAAGTTCGACGTGAAGAAGTTCGGTGCCCGTTACGCCTACACCATGGACGGCGGTGAGATCGGTGAACTGGAGTATGAAAACTTCAACGCAGCTGCCGCTAAGATCCACATCCAAGGCAGCAACATCCATCCCGGCTACGGCAAGGACAAGATGGTCAACTCCATGCTCATCGCCATGGAACTCGACGCCATGCTGCCCGTGGAACAGCGTCCACGCTACACCCAAGGCTATGAAGGCTTCTTCCATCTCATCGGCATCAATGGCACCGTGGAAGAGACTACCATGAGTTACATCATTCGCGACCACGACCGCGCCAAGTTCGAGGAGAAGAAGGCCCTGATGACCTCCATCGCCGAGTTCTTGAACAAGAAATACGGCAATGTAGTTGAACTGGAGCTGAAGCACCAATATTACAACATGCGTCAAGAGGTGGAGCCTCACTTCTTCATCGTGGAGAAAGCCATCAAAGCCATGGAGATGGCTGGCATCAAACCGAAAGTGCAACCCATCCGTGGCGGCACCGACGGAGCCAACCTCTCATTCATGGGTCTGCCCTGCCCCAACATCTTCGCTGGCGGACACAACTTCCACGGCAAGTTAGAATACGTGCCGCTTGAAAGCATGGAGAAAGCCTCCGAGGTAATCCTGAATATCATCAAATTGTTCACTGAAGACTAAATGACGATTCAAAACGACGAACGGAATATCAAACGAGCACTATGGTGGCTGTTAGGCATCAGTGCCTTGCTGCGCTGCATCTTAGCCGCCACCATTGAATTCGGCAACGACGAGGTCTACTACTGGACCTACGCCCTCTACCCTGACTGGAGTCACTTCGACCATCCGCCCATGGTGGGTTGGATGATCCAGTTATTCAGTCTTAATCTACTGCTCGACAGCGAGTTCTTCATCCGATTCTCGTCCATCGTCTTTATGACTTTCAATACCTGGCTGATGTTCCGCATCGCCAAGGAAATCAAGGACAGCATGGCCGGGCTATATGCCGCTTTGCTATACACCGCCTCGGTCTATGCCTTCGTCATCACGGGCGTCTTTATCATGCCCGACACTCCGCTGAGTCTGTTCTGGCTGTTGGCCTTCTGGATGGCGATCAAGTATTTCCATGCGGAACAGCCACGCAACCTGCATCTAATCTTGATCGGGCTATTCACTGGATTGGCCATTCTCTCCAAATACACAGGCGTTTTCATCTGGGTAGGCGTAGGATTGTATATCCTTCTGTTTGACCGAAAACAGCTCAAGAACCCCTTCTTGTACCTATCCATCTTGATCTCTGCCATCTGCTGTTTGCCCATTTTGTATTGGAACATGCAGCACGATTTCATCAGTCTCGGTTTCCATGGCAGCCGTGTGAGCCTTTTCGGCAAGCCGAACTTCGGGTATTTCGGCACTGAACTTGTCGGGGAGTTCTTTTACAACAACCCCGTGAACTTCGTTCTCGCCATCATCGCTGTCGTTGCAGCTTTCCGAGGGAAAATCAGCATAGAAAAACCAGTGTCGCGCTTGGTGCTTTGCATCGCCTTGCCTTTGATCGCGGTCTTCCTGTTCTTCTCCCTCACCCGTCCTACCTTGCCGCATTGGAACTCGCCTGCCTATAACCTGCTTATCCTGCTGAGTGCATGCATGTTCAGCTCGAAACGTATCGAAAACGACCATCGTGTCGCCATCCCGAAGTCCATCATCGCCGCCATGGCGGTATTGCTGTTGGTGGTTGGCATCGGCAGTGCCGAGATCCAAACGGGTTTCATCCCATTGGACCACAACACCGAGGCTGAGCGTTTGGGACACGACGACTTCACACTCGACATGTACGGATGGCGCCAATTGGGTACTAAATTCGCAGATTTTCGCGAAGAGAAGATCGCCGAAGGCCTGATGCGGGAAGAAGACGGCATCGTCGCCGACCAATGGTTCCCTTTGGCCAATATCGACTATTACGTCGCCCGTCCTCTTCATATAAGGGTGATGGGATTAGGCAAGCCTGAAAACCTGCATAAATACATTTGGATCAACGAAGACCGTGGAGGTTTCCATCCAGGCGAAGACTATTGGTTTTTGTCCGACAGTCGTTACATGAAAAAACCAAACGAGCTCTATCCGAACCAATTCAATTCGATAGAGCTCGTTGGAATCATTCCGATTGAGCGTGGCGGAAGAACCGTCAAGAACTTCTTCGTTTATACCTGCAAGGGTTATTCAGCGCCGCCTTCCAGTTTACCGTGACAGTTCTTGTACTTCTTACCTGAGCCACATGGGCATGGGTCGTTACGACCGACTTTCTTTTCCACACGAATCGGCTGTGTGATTTCCTTCTGTTGAGTGTTGCTATGTGCCTGTGAGAGCAGGTCGTTACGTTGTTCCTTAATCTTGGAACGGTCGATGCCACGGGCACGGTGTTCACGCACATTGTCAGCATCCTGCACAGGGATGTCGGCACGCATCAGGAAGGAGATGACCTCTTCGTTGATCTTCTCAATCATGGCGCTAAACAGGTTGAACGACTCGAGCTTGTAGATGACCAACGGGTCTTTCTGCTCGTAGGTGGCGTTCTGCACAGATTCCTTCAAGTCGTCGAGTTCACGGAGATGCTCTTTCCATGCATTGTCGATCAAGCCAAGGGTGATGCTCTTTTCGATACTTAGGGTCACCTCGCGGGCGCCATTTTCAACAGCCTTCTTGAGGTTGACGATGACGTTCATGCCGCGCTTGCCGTCGGTGATCGGGATGGCGATGTTCTCGAAGTGAGTCTCACGCTCATACACATTCTTGATGACCGGCATGGTCTTCTCGCCGATGATGCGTGACTTCTCACGATAGTGTTCCAGGGCGCTATCGAAGATCTTCTGTGCCAACACGTCGCTCTTGCTGCGGTCAAACTCTTCCTCGTCGAACGGCACGTCGATACCCATGGTGGAGAGCAAGTCCATCTTCAGGCCTTCGTAGTCTTTGGCTTCGCGGGCGTCGTTGAGGATCTTCTCGCCGAGATCGAACATCATATTATTAATATCGATGGAGAGGCGTTCGCCGAATAAGGCATGGTGACGCTTGCTATAGATCACGGTACGCTGTGAGTTCATCACATCGTCGTACTCGAGCAAGTGCTTACGCACGCCGAAGTGGTTCTCTTCGACCTTCTTCTGAGCCTTCTCGATCTGCTTGGTGATCATCGGGTGTTGGATCACTTCGCCTTCCTTCAGGCCCATACGGTCCATGAGAGGAGCGATACGCTCGGAGCCGAACATACGCATCAGGTCGTCTTCCAGTGAAACGTAGAACTGGGAGCTACCTGGGTCGCCTTGACGGCCGGAACGACCACGCAGCTGACGGTCCACACGACGTGACTCGTGACGCTCGGTTCCGATGATGGCCAAACCACCAGCTTCCTTGACGCCAGGTCCTAACTTGATATCGGTACCACGGCCTGCCATGTTGGTGGCGATGGTAACGGTACCAGCCTGACCAGCTTCGCGGACGATCTGTGCCTCTTTGAAGTGCAACTTAGCGTTCAACACGTTATGAGGAATGCCCTTACGGGTCAGCATGCGGCTCAGCAACTCGGAGATCTCCACCGAAGTGGTACCCACCAAAACAGGACGGCCTTCTTTCACCAGGTTTTGGATCTCGTCGATGACGGCGTTGTATTTCTCACGTTTGGTCTTATAGATCATGTCCTCGTGGTCGATACGGGCAATCGGACGGTTGGTCGGGATGACCACCACATCGAGTTTGTAGATATCCCAGAACTCACCTGCCTCAGTCTCAGCGGTACCGGTCATACCGGCCAGCTTGTGATACATACGGAAGTAGTTCTGCAGGGTGATGGTAGCGTAGGTCTGCGTGGCGGCTTCCACCTTCACGTTTTCCTTAGCTTCCACAGCCTGGTGCAGGCCATCGCTCCAACGGCGGCCTTCCATCACACGGCCAGTCTGCTCATCCACGATCTTGACTTTATTGTCTTGGATGATGTAGTCCTTATCTTTCTCAAACAACGTGTAAGCCTTGAGCAACTGGCGCACGGTGTGTAGACGTTCCGACTTCTCGGAGAAGTTACGCATCAGCTCAGCCTTGCGCAGCACCTTTTCGTCGTTGGAGAGGTTCATGTGTTCCAGCTCGGCGATCTCGGCGCCCACATCCGGCATCACAAAGAAGTCGGGGTTGTTGTAGGCGGCACAAAGGGCGTCGATACCCTTTTCGGTGAGGTCCACGGTATTGAGTTTCTCGTCGATGACAAAATAAAGTTCATCGTCGATGATATGCATGTTCTCACCGCGGTTCTGCATGTAGAAGCCCTCGGTCTTTTGGAGCAGGGTCTTCATGCCTTCCTCGCTAAGGAACTTAATCAAAGCGTTGTTCTTAGGCAGACCGCGATAGGCACGGAAGAGGAGGTCGGCACCATGGCTCTTCTGCTCGTCAGAAGAGGCCGGATTCGTAAGAATCTGCTTGGCTTCAGCCAAGATGGTGGTGACCAGACGCTTCTGGCTGTCGAACAGGCGGACCACATCAGGCTTCAACTGGTCAAACTCCTGGAGGTCGCCACGTGGTGTAGGACCACTGATGATCAACGGGGTACGGGCATCGTCGATCAACACGGAGTCAACCTCGTC
>JAEEGJ010005164.1_pt1 | contig 41933 bp, 42 predicted proteins | sample 8958761 | NCBI WGS metagenome assembly JAEEGJ01 (sample SAMN16246546, study PRJNA631951) | gut metagenome | biome: gut microbiome; feature: rumen; material: RS-attached | host: Bos | place: Iran: Karaj | collected 2018-10 | reverse complement strand
CTGCAAAATCAGGTGTTCCCATAAATAAAACTCTCATATATCCTCCTTGTTATTATTTTCCGTCTTTTTGTTATTTATACGTTTGGAAAAGAATTGGCATTTTGGCTAGGCGAAATTTTGCGCAAAAAGCGGAGTGTACGTGTTGTACATGAACATTTTAAGTAAAATTTTAACAACGCCAAAATTCAATTATTTTTCAAACCAACTATTCTGGTGTTACATATTCTAAAGTACCTGGTAATACTTTATCTACAAATAATATACCTTCTAGATGATCACATTCATGACAAATTGCTTGTGCAAGTAAATCTTTTGCTTTTAGTTTTTCTTTTTTTCCAGTTCTTCCAAAAAACTCAACAGTAACTTCAGTAGGTCTTACAACTTTTCCAAACTGATTTGGGAAACTTAGGCAACCTTCATCACATTCTTTTTCTCCTTTAGTTTTTAAAATCTGAGGATTTATAAAAACATATGGTCCTTTTTCATCCTCTACATCTATTACTATTACTCTTTTTAAAATTCCTACTTGAACTGCTGCTAGTCCAACTCCATTATAATGATGCATTGTTTCTATCATGTCATCAATCAGACTTTGGATTTTTTCTCCAGTTATATCACAAACATCTACTTCCCTAGATTTTTTTCTTAATAATTCGTCTCCATCTTCTCTTATATTTCTTAATGCCATTTTTTACCCCTTTCAAAATTAATGAAAAACTTCGTCCTGCTTCGTTAAAATTTTATTTTTAAATCCTCATGTACAACACGTACACTCCAGTTTCAAAATAAAATTTTTGCCTAGCATTACTCGTTTTTGATTAATTTTTGTTAAACCATATTATTTGGATTTACATCCACTGCTATATTTGTTTTTTTGCCTATTCCTGACTCATATAATTTTTGCATACATTTATTTATTATAATTGTAACTTCTTCAGTTACATTTCCTTTTGCAATAATTCTCCACCTGTATTTATTTTTTATTTTATCTATAGGTGCAGGCATTGGCATAAACGTATTTATACCATATTTTTCAAGAACATTTTTTAACATATTGTATGTAAAATTACTTGCCTCAGAAATCTCTTTTTGACTTTCTCCCGAAAAGCCTATAACTATTATATCGCAAAATGGTGGATATTTCAACTGTTTTCTTAATTCAATTTCTGTTTTATAAAATAAATCGTAGTTTTGCTCTTTAGAAAACTCTATTGGGAAACTCTCCGGATTATATGTTTGAATAATTACTTTTCCAGGTAAATTTTCTCTTCCAGCTCGTCCTGCTACTTGTGTTAAAATTTGAAAAGTTCTTTCATTTGCTCTAAAATCATCTATATTTAAACTGCTGTCTGCTGCAATTACTCCTACTAATGTTACTTTTGGGAAATGATGTCCTTTAACTACCATTTGTGTTCCAATTAAAATATCTATATTTTCATTTTTAAATTTGTTTAAAATTTCTTCATGAGAATTCTTTTTAGTAACTGTATCTACATCCATTCTAATAGTACTTGCTTCTGGAAATATTTTTTTTATTTCTTCTTCTAATTTTTGAGTTCCTGTTCCAAAATATCTTATTTTATCGCTTCCACAACTTGGACATATTTTTACTGTTTTTTCTTCATGTCCACAATAATGGCACTTTAGCTTATTTTGAAAACTATGATAAGTTAAGCTAATATTACAATTTGGACATTTCATAGTATATCCACATTCTCTACACATTATAAAAGTAGAGTAGCCTCTTCTGTTTAAAAATAAAATCGTTTGCTTTTTTTCTTTCAAATTTTGCTTCATTGCTTCATATAAAGAAAAACTAAGCATTGATTTATTTCCTGTTGCAAGTTCTTTTTTTAAATCTACTACTTCAACACTTGGTAATGATGAATTATTAGCTCTTTTGGTTAGTTTTAATAATTCTATTTCATTTTGTTCAGTCCTATAAAATGTTTTTATATCTGGTGTTGCGCTTCCTAAAACTAAAGGAATATTTTTTCCCTTGCAAATTTTTTCAGCTAATTCTTTTGCATTATATCTAGGACTTGATTCAGACTTATATGAATTATCATGTTCCTCATCTATGATAATTAATCCTAGATTTTGAGCAGGTGCAAAAATAGCAGAACGCGCACCTATTATAATTTTAGCGTTTCCTTCTTTAATTTTTATCCATTCATCATGTCTTTCTCCAATAGAAAGCTTGCTATGTAATACTGCTAGCTTTTCTTTTCCAAATCTTCCAATAAATCTATCTAACATTTGAGGTGTAAGTGATATTTCTGGAACCAATAAAATTGCAGATTCATTTAATTCTAGAACTTTTTCTATAAGTTGCATATAAATTTCGGTTTTTCCAGAACCTGTTACTCCATAAATTAAAAATTCTTCAAACTCTTTGTTTTGTATTGACTTTTCTATTTTGTCATAAGCTATTTGTTGTTCTTCTGTTAATTGTAATTTTTTATTTTTATTTTCTTTTTTTAATGCTAACGGATTTCTTTCTACTTTTTGAGCTTCTATTTTTATTAATCCTTTTTTTGTAAGCGAATTTATAGTTTCTCTCGATACTCCAGCAAATTCTATTATTTCAGGTATTGTTAATCCTTCGTTTTTTTCTATAAACTGTAATGCTTTTTTTTGTTTTTCACCTCTTAGCATTTCAAGTTTATCTTCTGTTATATTTTCATTCAAATACACAAAATTCATTTTTTTATCTTGCATTCTTTTAGCTGTATCTTTACTTCTTGTTCCTGGAGTAAGCATAAGCTTAATACATTCAGATACATTACAAAAATATTTTCTTGCCATCCATCTTGCAAGTTCTATTTTTTCATTGCTTAAGTTTTCATCCAGTCCAGCAATATCTTTTACTTGAAATTCTGTATTTTCCTTTATTTTGATTACATATCCTTGCTCTAGTGTTTTAAAATTGGCAAAAGGAACTAATACCCTGCTCCCAACTTCTATAATATCCTCTAGATTTTCTGGTATTCTATAATCAAATTTTCTATTTAATTTTTTTGCTTTACTATCTATTATTACTTCTGCTATCATTTCTTATCCTTTCAGTATATACTATATTTCATTTATGTTAAAAAGTCAATTTGTTTTTAAAGTTAAAAATTAAAATTAGTTACAATTTAATAAAATATATAAATTGAATATATGAGTATTTTGAAAATAATTTTATTTAACTAAATAGCTTAGAAATTCTAATTAAATTTACAAGGGAATCTCAAATGCTTGCTTTTTGAGGGTGCTTGTAAAATTAATTAGAATTTCTTAGCGTTAAATGAAAGTTAGCTAAAATTTTTGAAAAATACTCATATATTCAATTAATTATTCTAAACTATAAAAAAACAGAATCGCCTAAAAATTAGACGACTCTTTATATATTATTCATTGTAATCATTTTCAAATTTGCAATACATATTTTTTCTGTAACAATTATTTCTAACTAAACAAACAAGTAAGCCAACGAAACTTAAGAAGTTTAAAACTAAACCAAATCCAAATATTCCTATTAGTATAGCTGAAACTATTCCTCCTGCTACTAATGAACTTTCAAATGTTAATGCTAAAAATGCGCTAACTAATGTTACGAATGCACCTAATGTTAAACATCCACCATAATTACACACACATTCTTTAGTTTCTCTCTTACTTCCAAAAGCTGCTGTAACATATAATAAAATTAAGTTAATTACCGCCAATATTATACCAATTATTAGTGGAACTATAATTATTCCAACTGCTATAGTTCCTGCAAAAAATAATGCCCCAATTACTATTCCTAATATAATAGAAACGACTACTGGTAAAATACATACGTTATTTTTGCACATTTATTCTCAACTCCTACTATAGACCGTTTTTCTATTGTCTATAGTATATTATATGTCCAACTTAAAATATTGTTATTTCTTTTTTATCAATTTAAATGTTAAAATACTCATGTCATCTTTTACTTTTCCAAAATTATTGTCTATTGCTTCATTTAAAACCAAATCTGCTGTTTTTTGTGGATTTGTATTTTGCATATCTTCTAATAAATATTTAACCCATAAAGCCTTATTTTTATATTCTACATTAGAATCAATTACTCCATCACTGCACATTAAAATTAAATCTCCATCTTCAATATTTCTTTCTACAATTTCCTTGCTAACATTTTTTACAATTCCAGTTGGCAAGTTTTCTGATTTAATTAATTGTACTTTTTTCTTGTTTTTAATATATGTTGGAGCACATCCTGCCTTAATAAACTCTATATTTCCTTTATAAAGGTCTACTATTGCTATATCTAAAGTTGCATATACATCTTCTCCTACATTTAATAAATTAGTGTTTATTAAATCTATTGAATTTTCTTTGTTAAATCCAGAATCTAGTAACCTTTGTAACATTTTTATTACAATTTGACTACTTTTTCTAGCTTCTGGTCCTGAACCCATTCCATCACTTATTGCTAAAAGATATTTTCCATCTTTAAGTCTTGCATGTAACAAACTATCTCCAGAAACTGTCATTCCATCTTTTATTGCTATTGCTTGTCCTACTTCTATAGAAAAATTATCTTCTGAACAGAACTTGTACTTAGTCAATTTCTTTTCATTAATATTTTTTCTTTCTACTAATTTTAGCTTTTCATTTAGAATTTTTTCTAAAATATTTAGAATAATTTCTGTTAATCCGTTTTTTTTGCTTTGTTCAGTATATATTTCTATGCTAAATCTATCATCATCTTCTTTGTTTACATATATTTCTTGGGCTAAAATTTCTTTTTGTTTTAAAAGTTCTATTATTGTCTGTTTTTCATTTTGATATACATTATCTTCTTTTATTTCTTTACTTATATCTTCTGCAATAGCTGAAATAGCTTTTGAAACTCCATTTAGTTGTTTTCCTACATTTTGTTTTTCTTCCATAAGTTTTGTGTTCCATATAAAATTCATTTTGCTTATTCTATAAGCTGAATTAATAGCTCTTGTCATGTCTTCAACTTCTCTATTTATAGAGCTCTGTTCATTTTCGAAACCTACTACTAAATTATTGTTTTTTGCTAAAATATTAAGCAAGTCTTTTTCTTTAATAAATTGTTTTTTTATTAATTCTTCAAATATTTCATTTACAATATTGCTGTCTACATCAGAAATACTATCATACAAAATATTTTCTTCCATACTGTCTATGTTATTTAAAAGTTCTGTTTTAAATATCTGTTTATTTTTTTCTTTATAATCTTCTTTCTCGTCAAATTTTTCTTTATATGTATTTGCCATTTCTTTAACAGCACGTGATACTTCTTTAAGTTTTTCTGCTGTTTCTTTACTTTTATTTAATCCTCTATTATTTGCAACAGGTAAAAACTGTTTATTTCCTATTATATTTTCTATGTCTAATTTGATATTTTTAGGAACCGCTAAAAGTCCTATTCCTGCAATTAAAATCTCTTTAAACACTATTAAATTCTCGATTCCACCATTTGATAAAAATGTAAGTATAACATCACCTATAACAAATCCAACAATAACTCCTATTTTTCCAAATCTGTTTAAAATTCCTGCAACCAATCCTGAAATTGCATAGGCTGCAATTGTTACAGGATCATTATTTGCTATAATTCCAAGGGTAGCTCCTATTGTTATTCCAGATGTTGCACCTACAAGCATTCCATTTTTCCATCCTAACACTAGAATAATAAATATAGCTATTATGTTTCTTATAGAAAATCCAAAAATTTGTAAATTTCCAAAACTACATACTGCTATAGTTAGCAATATGCTAGCCCCCATTATTTCTTCTAATGAAAATGCTCTTTTTTCATTAAAGTTTATAATTACAGAAATTCCATTTACAAATACTTTGTATAAAATAAATGTTATCATTGACATAGTAATAGCTACTAAAAAATCATAAATTAAAAACCCAGATATTAAAACCTTCACTATACCTACTATTAGTGAAGCTGTAAATATTCTTCTTCCAAGTTTTATTTTTTCATTTCTGCTCTCTTCATTATATTTTGGTTCTCTTACAAAAAAACTTGCAAAAAATATTAACATTGTTATTATATATGGAATAATAGAACCTGCTCCACATCCTATTATATTTCCTACTAAACCTAATACTAAAGCTATAACTATTGGAATCTCATTTGCGCCCATTGCAACTATAATTGCAAGGCTTGCAGGAGATACTGTTTGTCCTATTCCTATTGTTGAAACCATAAAAGTAATTATATAAAGTATTATATACTTTTTTGAAATTGCATTGGTTAATATATTCTTTTTCTTCGTTGTTTCTTCTTTTGTACTACTTTCTCTATCTTCCTGTATATTTTGAAACACCTTTACCACCTCGTCCTTTTTTTAAGTTCTTTGCTTTACACATTTTTATATTTTTTGTGTATAGCATTTTCTGTAATTCTATTTTACTACTTGTCTTTTGATTTATTTGTCTTTTTTTGTATGCTACTTAAAAAAAGTTTTCTACATATATTGACCTTATTTTTTTATATTCTTTTTCTCTCGTTTATTTGTGATTTTTATTTTATTACATTTTGTCTTAAATTACAATATCTTTTTGAAATTTGTTAACAAAAAAAGTTACAAAAAACACTCCAGTAAAATATACTGAAATGTTTTAATAACTTACTTAGATACTTTATATGAACCATATCTTTCTCTGCCTAGTGCTGTATAATATGCTCTTTTTAAGTTCTGATACTTTTCATCTGTTAAACTTCGCATATATTTATACATATCTATTGTTGACAAACTATTTAAATCTCCTGTTCCTGCTAGTGAAGAATAACTTTGTAAATATGGTGTATCTTTGTTAACACTCATAGGATTAAAGTATTCTTCATTTAAATTCTGTCTTCTTTCAAAATTTATTTTTAAAACTCCGGGTTCAAATCCTAAATTTGCTTTAGTTTGTAAAGTACTATTATCTAATGTAGAATCATTTGCTTTAGTATACGTATTATCATTTCTTAAAATATATATATCGTTTTCATCTACATATTCTTTATTAAAATTATTTGGAACAACTGCATAATTATTATATGTTTTATCTCCAACCTTCATACCTTGCAAAAACGCCGCAATGCATATATTGTTTTCTAACAAATCCCAATCCGTTTCAGAAATTTTCGGCATTAAAAATTCTGTATTTGTTGCTTTTGAAAACTTACCAAATCCACTTATTGCTGCTGGTAAATTAGATGATATTATTGCTCTTATTACATCTGCCCTGTGTGCATTAAAACTAGAATCTGAATCTTGAATATTTCCTTCAAAAATATTTCCAACATCTGCAAAGTCATATTCTTCATAACTTTTATTAGCTTTATTTATATTTGATATTGTTAATCCTGCTAAATTCGTTTTTACCCAATCTGTAAATTCATATGCTTCTTTATAATAGTTATATGCATAATTATTATTAAAAATCTCATCATAGTATTCTTTGAATTCTTTTTTTCTTATTCCTTGATTTCTATATTGGATATGTGCATATCTTTGTTCATCTATGTAAAATATGCTTTCATCTTCGGCACTTTCATCATAGTTTCCATCAGTATGACTTCCGTTATAATAATACTTTGTTCCATCTTTTATTGTATAGTAAAAGAAATCATTTCCTAAAAATTCTCTAAGTATTTCTGTATTATTTTTTGTAAAAGTTATTCCATCATATTTATAAGTAGCATTTTCATCTGTTCCGTTCTTTTCAATTCCATTTATTAAATAACCTTCACGCTTTTCATGATTTGCTCCTTCAAATATATCTACTATAATATAATTATCCATTGTGTATGTTATCATTATATCTTTTCCATCCTTGCTATAATTACATGTATATGAAACATAAGGTTTTAGCCCATTAAGAATACTTCCGTGCATATACTGACTATCTACATCATCTGTTTTTACATTTGTTAGCTGATTTTCAAATGAAGAATAAATATAATATCCATCATACATTGTAAATACAACAGCTGGTATATATTCTCTCATAACTTCTGCATTACTTCCATCATATCTAAAAGAGGTTTCTAAGGAGTTATAAAAAATGTTTACTGCTGCTTCTATATTGCTTACTCTTGAATCTGGTGTATAAATTGATGAGTTTATAGTATTTAATTGTAATGCTTTTATACAATCATAAGTTGAATTTAAGAGTTTAGCATCATAAGATTCTTCCGTTTTTATTATATTAATTTGCGTGCTTAGAAACTCTGAAAACACTAAAATTATTGGCATTATGATTATAATAAAAATTACAGCTAAATATTGTATTTTCATATCTTTTGTCCTTTCTTACAGAATTTTTTAAATTATATGACTACCATATAATTTAAAAAAGCCTGCAGTTTGAAAACTTACAAGCTATTTTTTATTATTGTCCGTTTGTAGTTACAATTCCTGATGCTGAAGCAGTAACAGCGCTTGAATTATTTCCTGTAACTTTATACATAAAATTTCTTAATTGTTGTCCAATTGTAACATTTGTATTTTCTACTGTAACAGATACAATGTCTCCTTCTTTTAAAACTAAATCGCCTTTACTTATTGCATCTAGAACTTGAGTTGTATATATTACATAATAGATATTGTCTCCTATCTTTTGAGTTGCACTTGATTCCTTCTTTGCAGGGTTTTCATCTAATACTTGTACTTTTAAATCAACATTATATGTATTTCCTGTAGAAGCTAAAGTTTGTGTAAAATTATCATATTTTTCTTGTGTTAATTTACCTGTTGTCCTTATAGTATCTGTAAATTCAGTAGTAGCTGTTTGTACTGTTAAAGTTGAAACATCATCCTTTTTATCAGCCATTGTCATTAGTGGAAAAACAAACATTAAGATTGCAGCTAAAAATATTGCTACAACTACCATTGCTGAGTCTCCCATCTTAATTCCTCCTTTTATTTTAAAATATTTTGTTTCATTCTTCTACAAATGTTATAATCTTGTAAGTATTCTTATTTGCTTCAGAAACACCTTCTATAGCTTTGTTTTGATAAATTCCTATGTGTTCTTTAAATTTTTTTTCTTTTAAATTATTGTATATTTCGCTTAAAACATTCTCATCTTTTATTAATTGATTTCCTACACCTGCTTGAGATAATTTTATTATGCTTTTACCTTGAATCATTGGTGTATTACTTAAATTTTCAACATTACTAACTCTTAATTCTTGTGGAATTTCAGTTAATAAACTATTAGTAGCAAGATATATTGTATAATCTTCTTTCCACATTCTTCTAATAGATGAAATAACTGACTCAATTCCAACAATTCTTATATCTTTGTCATCATTTTTTATATAATTAATATATCCTTTTGAGTCTTGTGCTATTTCTAGTCTATCTCTTTCCATTAAAATGTCTTGTGCTTGTGTTCTTAAGTTAGATAAGGAAGATATAGTTACAGTAAGTGCAATTATAAGTAATAACACTGAACCTGCCATAATTAATGCATCTGTTGCATTTTCCATAATTATATCATCCCTTTCTTATGTATTTTTATTTTGGCCCTTCTACTGTTATTATAGTAAGCAATCCATTTGAATCATAACTTCCTTGCACACTATAATATTTACCTGTTATAACACTAGTAACTCCTTCAGTACCATTATATTTAACTGAAACTTTTCTTATATTGTCTTCTGTTGAATCTGCTTTTTGATTAATCGATCTTATACGTTGCATTAATTCATTTACTTGAGAGCCACTTATGCTTTCCCCGATATATGGAGAAATTTTTGAATTAAATGCCTCTATTTGCTGTTTATTAAGATTTGCATTTTTTTCAACAGTATTAGACATATTTCTAAATATCATTACTCCTAATGATATAACAAGTATTGATATTAATATAGAACCTGCTATTATTAAAGCTTTTGATGCATTTTCCATTTTTATTCCTTTCGCTTTATTTTACTATTTAACTTCAATTGCAGTAATCATACCATTTGAATATGTTTTGACTTCAACAGTATAAGTTTTTGAATTTATTAGCATAGGTGATGTTGTTTTTGTATTAGTACCATCTTCTGAAATATCTATAGTACTAGTACCATCCCCTCCTGAAATAGTCATAAACTTATTTGTTCCTAAATTCTTTTCTGAAGCATTATTAGCTATTGCTGCTGAACATAATGATCTTACTTCACTTGCCGTTTTATTTTTTCCTATATAATTCTCCCATTGTGAATTATATGCCTCTATTTCTTGTTTATTTAAATTTGAACTACCTACTGAATTTTTAGCTTGTTGATATGCCATAAGTCCTAATGATATAATTAAAATAGCTAATAATATTGCTCCTGCGATTAATAATGCTTTTGATGCGTTTTCCATAAAAATTTCCTCCTTTGAATTTATTTATTTATTTTTGTAACACTTAATCTACTGTGATTATAGTTACTCAAAGTTAATAACTAAATTTATTTTACTTGTTCAAATAACATATATTTAACTTGTCCTTTTGAATTATATTTTATTTTGTCACATTTAAATTTTATTTGACCATAGTATTTAACAAACTCATTCATTCCTCCATTATATAATGTTTCCATTGTATAAGTTTCTTCTTCTGCAAATTCTGTTATTTTTATTTCTATATATATTGAATTAATATCATCTTGAATATATTTATTATTTTCATCTTTTTTTATCATTGCTTTTTCATTGTCATCTACTGCTTGATTTATTATTGTTGCAATGTTTGTACCTAATATTTCTTTATTTAAATATTGTTCATATCGCATATTAAACTTTTGTTGCTCATTATATTTTTGCTTATTTGTGTAAAACAAAGATAAAAGTCCTACACAAATAATTAAAATTACACTTATAATTATGATTAAAGTTCTGTTCATATAATCCTCTAAAAAACAAAATATATCAATAATATAATATAACATTTAGCGAAAAAAGTCAAGAATTATAATAATTTTTCTATAGCTTAAGATATTTTTTCTATTGTTATATTTTCTACTAAGTTTTTGTTTTCTCCATATTCAACTTTACATGAATATTCAGCGTCTATATTATTTGGGTTAGCTAGCATTTCTTTTATTTGAGCATTAGTACTATCTTGCCTTTCGTTTCCATCAACTTTAACCTTAACGGTTGTAGGAAATTTACTGTTTTGATTATTATCTTTTGCAAGATTTATAATAGAAACCACATCTTGTATAGTTAAAGGATTAATCCATTTTCCTTCTGAGTCTTTTTTAGTTCCTCTACCATCATAATTAAAAAATTTTTGATTAAATTCATCAATCTTTGATTGCTCCATGTCACTATATAATTCTGAAGTTTGTCCGCCAATTCGTCTAACTAAATAAACCGAAAAAGTAAGAACTAATATAAGTAATAACATTGCACCAGCAATCAATAATGCTTTTGATGCATTTTCCATTATAATCTCCTTTTTTACGTTATAATTCAGTAAATTAAACTTACTGAACTATAACTATTTTATTTTTCCTGTAAAATTAAAATTTATTGTTTTAACTCTACCTGTTATATCATCATATTCTATTCCTGTACATTCAAAAATTCCTTTTTTAAATTGAGAATATTCGTAATATTGATATATGCTTGCTGTATTTTTAACTTTATTTACCATTTCATCATATGTTTTAACAGTATTGTCATTTGTTATTGATTTATATGTTGTCAAAGCTCCTACTCTTGATTCTTCTTCTGTCATTCCTTTTACATCTATATTATATTGTAATTGTGCATTTGGTTTTCCATTTTTATCGTATAAAATCAGAGAATTTATACTTTTTGCAAGTTTGTTAGCAGTGTTTTCGTTTCTATAAAACTTTGTTATATTAGATACTGTAGATATTATATTTTGTATTCTATTGCTTATTCCTGACTGTTCAATTTTCCCCTCTGAAAATAAGTGTGGAGTGTAGTTTCCGTCTCCATACCAAAAACATTTTTTTATATTTTCATCTGATAAAACAATAGATAGTTTTATAGGATTGTATTTTTCATTATTTTCTGCATCAGTTGCATTAGAATGTCTCATATTATAGTCTGCAACATTATTTGCTAATGAAATTAGTTCATATCCATAAACATCTCTGTTTTCATAGTTTGTAAACTGCAAATTAAACTGTGCTATATTTGTAATTTCTGCTAAATCATCCTTATTTGTATAAAATTCTGAATATTTTCCCCATGAAAAGAGAAATAACATTATTATAAGCATTACGAGTAGAACTCCACCAGCCATTAGTAAAGCTTTTGATGCATTTTCCATAATTTTCCTCCGTATAAATTAAGGTTAAGTTGACATTGTGTTCATTGAAGTTGACATACTAGTAAGTCCTATATAAACTAATGGAATTATCAAATATCCAACAAACATAACAACCATTGGTGCAAATCCAATTAGTTTTCCTATTCTACCTTTTCTTGCAATTAATCTTTCATTTGATTCTCTACGTTTAGCTTGATAGTAATCTCTTTCAGAATCTAATTCATCAAATGCGTCAATAATTGGAATTTTTTCAACCGCCGCTTGCAAGCTTTCTACTATTCTTATAAATAAAGGATAGTTTGTGTCTGTTCTTAAGACTTCTAATGCCTCCCAAGCTCCAGCTTCATAGTTATTAACACACTTACTAATTGGTTCTTTAAAAATATCTGAATATCTTTCAAGCCAATCAAGTATTATTTCTACATTAACCCTTTCTATTCTCATAAGCATAAGAATAATAGTTTGAAATTGCATTACTTCATCTTCCATTTCCATTAATCTTACTTTATATTGAATTTTTAAAAGTATTAACGGACTCATATATCCTATAACCATAAATACTAAAGCAAGTAAAACTTCATACCATTGTAGGTATTCTGAATTAACTTTTTGTAACTTTTTATATATTCTTTTTACTGCACCATTTTTTCCAGTTATTTCTTCTTCTTTTGCGTCTTGATAATCTCTAGAACGTCTTACCTCTCTTTCTATTTCAGCCTCTGTAGTATCAAGTTTACCTCTAAACATGTTTAAAAATTTATTGTCACTTTCTGTTATTTCTATTGCTCTTCTCTTTTCTAATTCTGTTGAGCCACCGAGTAAATTATATTGATATGTAGGCTCAGTATATACCCATTTTATAGATATAGAATGAAGTTGAACTGTTAAAAATAATGTTACAATAAATGTTGCAATTCCTATAGCTAACCTATTTATATAAAACCACTCCATTTTGAGCTTTGATGCAGAATCTTTTAAAAGCTTTTGAACTTTTAAATATTCTTTAGTTTCATTCTTTGGTAAAAATAAATTTACTATTCTTTTACCAATTGGATTTTTGTACACCTTTGCTTGCCAAGGATTTTCCATATTTACAGCTTTTTTATCTGTTGAACCATTATTTTTTACTCTTCTTAATAGTACATAACAAATTACTGTTAATAAAATAACTAAAATTTGTACTATCATTCCAGGTTTTCCTTGATAAAATGCTTCTGTAAAATTAAAATTACTTATTGACCATTTTTTTAATGGTTCAAGGAATAATACTGGTACTATAGATATTATTGATAAACTTTGAAATACATAGTCAATTTTATCTCTTTTTAAAATTTCTATTTGCATTTCTTCTGTTATGTTGTTTACATTTTTTAAATATAATGATGCTTTATCTACTTTTCTATCTCCAAATTCCTTTGTTAGATATGATATTCCTGCAAACTCTTTTAAATAAGGGTTTGGCGCTATATCGTAGTATTTTTCAAGTTCTGTTTCTGGATCATTAGAAATTAATACTTCATAAATTTTTTCGCCTTGTTTTGAAATTGTTTTTTCATCATCCTGTGAAATTTGATATATTGCTTCTTCTACCATATTAAATTCATGGTATGCATGTCTTATTTCAGCAAAAAAATCTAGTTGTTGTTTTAACAAATTATTATCTAACCCATCAACACTTGCATCTATAAATGCATCCACCATAAAAAGTTCAAATATTAATATTATAGACATTAATAAATAATTAGTATGTGTTGCTATTATTGATAAAGTCATTATTGGTATTACTATAAATAAAACTCTTGTCATTATTTTAGCAGAATCTCTTCTGGTTGCGTATTCATCATCAACATTTATTATTTCAAGTCTTCTTCTAAGTTTGAATATATATGTTTTTATATATGGTATTTTTGAATAAGTTAAATATAACTTTTGATACAATATTTCTTTCGAGAACTTATTGCTTTCAGTTCCTTGTCTAAGTTTTCTTATTTGCTGATATTCAGATTTATTCATTTTCTTTCTTAAAATGAAATACACTGCAACAATAATTGCAAATACCGCAAGAATCCCATATATAACATATAGTAAAAATTGTGTTGACAAATTTCGCACCTCCTTTTTTGTTATTTTTTATCTTTTGTATATTAAAAATTATTGTTCTGTTGCAAGTCTTGCTTTTCTAGTTCTACTCATTTTGGCAGCTTGACTTTTCTTTTCAGCTTTATATGCTTCAGGATTAAATACACTTTCTTTTCCCCAATGTGCTTCTACAAATTTATCAAATTCTACTGCATCTGAATCACTCATATTAAGTCTCATTTCTTTAATGTTTTGGTCTGATATTTTATTTGTAATTACATATTCTCCATCTATATATTCTAATATATTTCTATATTCATATAATTTTTTGTCTGTAGTTTTTGAGAAAAATTGTGTTGCATTGTCAAAGAATTTGTCAAATTTGCCTTCTAAAGTTTTTTCTTTTCTATGATCATAAGTATATTCATCTTTACTTTGTACTGGAATGCATTCTGTAATTCTTTCTATATATCTTCTTCCTCTAAAGTCTTTTACTAAGTGAATATCAAAATTTAATACTTGTACAACTTGTTCTTCTGCTGTCTTTTCACTTGTAAATACTCCTGCTCTAAGCATTGAGTTTCTAAGTGCTGTAACTAAGTCAGGAAATGTTTTTGCGTGGTGAGTAAATAAAGTGAATTTTGATGCAACCTGTGCTGATTGTATCATCCATGAAGCAACAGGGTCAGTTGCAACCTCACCTATAATATTAACCGCACCATCTGTTTTTTTCTGAACATCCAAGCACTCTTGTCCGGCTATTGTATCTGTTTCACGCATAGATAAAATGTTTCTTGTTGGATATATTTTTCTTAAGTGCAATTCGAATGCAGTTTCTGTGATACGCAAGTTCATTGTTTCGTATATATTTTCTATCATAGCCATAAGCATTGTTGTTTTTCCGGCATCCCTGTTCTCCTGTAAGAGATATAATTCTTGCACCTTTTACTAAATATTTTAATAAATCTATAGTATCTTCTTTTCCTGGGAATAATACTATCTGCTCTAATGTTGCTCTCTTTACGTCAAATTTTCTTACGAAGAATGCCCATGTTTCAGACATACTTGGTCTTACAACAACTACACGAGAACCATCTTTCATTTCGTTGATTTTGTAACCATTTGTATCAGATAATTGTCCTGGATTGTTATATTTATAAATATTTTGGCATACTCTTTTTAGCTCTGCTTCTGTTCCAAATGAAAGAAATGCTAAACGTATTGATTTACCTTGGAAAAATATCCATATACTGTCACATGCTCTTTGTACTTTATGTTCTTGTAATTGTGTTAAATAATCTGCACCATCAGTTTGAGCTACTTGACTTAGGAAACTTTCTGGTAGTCCTGATACACCACCAGAAACTCCATCTATGTTCATATCCCTTACTTCGTCTATACTACTATATCCTTTATATTTTTGATAAATTCTTTGTACTACAATATTTAATTTATCTGAAAAAGATAGTGCTATATTTTCTTTATCAAAAATTTCTTCAATTTCTTCTTCTGTAATTACATAACATGGCTTAGTTTCTCCTTCAACATATTTTAATTCAGCTAAGTCATATTTCTTTATAATTTCTGTTAAAGCTTCATATCCAAATTCTTTTTTATATGTATATAAAAGAATATCAAATTTATCTTGTGGTGTTAATATTGAAGGTATATCGAAAGGAATAGCTCTAGATACATTGATTTCATTTACACCATATTCTTTAGATAATAAATCAAATATAAGCTCTTTTACGTATTTCTTATCATTTACATCTCCATAGGTACATCCCTTTAAAGCTTTTTTTAGTTCATACTTTTTACTTTTTCTTCTTTTAAGTTCTTCTTCAGATAGACCTATATCGTACAAGTTCACTTTTGTTATTTCGTCAAGTCTTCTCTTTACAAATTCGATCATTTTATCTAGTGTATATGTTTGATCATCAACATTTACCTCTTGAACCACTTCTGCTTTTTGTTTTGATTTAGTATATTGTCTAATTATTACAATAGCAATAAAAACAATAGCTATAATTAAAAATAAATTCATTGGTGACATATTACTAGCTTCCTTTCTATAAAAAATGTTGTGATATTATCCCATTAGTTGTTGTTCTTTAATTTTATCTTCTATACTATTTTTTAATCTTTCAATTTCTTCTATAAAGAAGGTATTTTCATCTTTTCCTTTAATTCCTAAGAATTTTATAAACATGTCTATTATTTGTCCCTCTTGTACAGCTTCAAATAATATTGTATTATATGGAATTGTGTTTATTGTATCTTTTTGTTTTAAAATATTTCTTGAAATGTTTTTTGCATTATATTTTGACTTTTCATCATATTTTCCCAACGTAATAATAGAATTTTGTTTTTTTAATGCGACACCATCATTCATTGTTGTTATTAAATCTCTTATATTTTCCAATTTTTGAGTTGTCATTGCAATAACAACGTCTGCTGCATTTGTAAGTTCAAACCTTGTTTTCATATCTAATTTTTTATCAATATCTATAATTACATTGTCATAGCATTTTGATGCCATATTTGAAATTTGCAAATATTGTTTTTGAATTGTTCTATATTGTTCTTCTGAACCTCTATATCCCATTAAAAATTCTAATCTATTTTTTAATGCTACTTTAGTATAATCTGTTATAATATCTGGTGCTATTTTATTACTTCTTATAACCCTATCTAATCCTTCGATACCGTTTTCTGATATTACATTTGTATTTGGTCCAAACAAACCAGACCTTTTTTTAGGTGGTGTGCCCCAAAAAGCTTGTATAATAGTATTATCATTTATAGAGGTGGATATAAATAATGTCTTTTTATTTTGTACAATTCCTAAATATGTTGCTAATGATATTGCTGATAAAGTGTTTCCTGTTTGATCTTTGCAATTTGTATAAAAAGCTATTACAGACATATATTTATTCCTCCTATTCTTTTATCATTTTTTTTATTTTATTTATATTTAAGTCTTGTATAATGTCCTGAACTATATATATTATTCCTTCCAGGTATTGTGGACTTAATTTTTTCATTCTAATTCTATATAATCTTTGATTTTCTTCTATAATTTGTTTGTCATAACCAGTTACTGGCATGTAAATACTAAGTTCATTCCATCCTATTTTTGTATCCATACTTAAATAATTTAAATAATCCTCGTCTTCTTTGTCTATATGATAATCACATAGTATTTTTGATAAATTCATTGGTTCCATAAAATTTTTTAATATTTCCACACCTCTTTGTAATGAATACATATCAAAAGATGTAACAAAATAGTTAGTTTTTGTATTTTCTATTTCAAAACTTTCAACCATTTTATCGTGATCTATGTCAATTAGCATATAATCATATGGTAAATTTTCTTCTTCTATTTCTAAATAATCTGTCAAATCATTTATGCTAGAAAATCCCACTGCAAAATCCACATCTGCAAAATCAGTAACATATGATTTTGTAGGACTTATAGATGGTACTAAATATTTCATTTTTTGTAGTTTAGTAGTGTCTACAACAATAACTCTTTTTCCAACTATTTCTAGCAACTTAGCTACATATACTATTAAATTAGTTTTGTCACACGCTCCTATAAATCCAACTTTTTTCATATGTCAAGTTCCTTTCCTTAATTGTTTATTTTTATTGAGTTACTGGTAATGATAATAGATAATTCTTTCTTTGGTCTTGGGTTGATTGTATACTTGTTTCTGATTTAGTTTGAATATTTTCTTCATTTCCTTGATTTCTTACTGCATCATCTATATCCCTAATTCCTCTTGAGTTTAATCCTTTTATAGCACTTGTAACGATATTTGAATCATTTTTAATTAAATTTATAACATAGTCATTTGGTTGATATGTTTTGTTTGATGCATCTTGCATTCCAGCTTCTGTGTATCTTGATGCATAAAGTTTTGAACCATTCATTTGATAATTTTCAACAATTGCGCAAGATAACATTAATATTTCTTCTTCTGTTAAATCCATTTGAATTGTATCAGATAAATATTGACCATTAACTACTGGTATTGTTACTTTCTTTTTAGATGTAACAATATAGTTTTGTCCATTTGGTAATAAAAGTCTAACATCTATATATTCTCCTGGTGCTAAGTCTACAGGTAAAGATATAACATTATATTCTTCTTTTCTTAAATCATTTGTAGTTATTTGATCAGCTCTATTTATTAAGTTGCTTGTAAGAACTGTGTTTGCTCCCATATTAACTTTTGCAACTATAGCATTGTCCTTAACTGTTATTTCATTATTTCTATTGTCTGCTTTATAGTATAATTTATCATTTACATTAATATTATCAGATACAACTTGTTCTTTGTTTTCTCTAGTTGCTTGGTCATAAACTACTCTATATAATTTATTTGCTGGTGTTTCTAAATAATAATATGTTTCTTTATCTGTACTATCTGGTAAATGTACATATATATTTCTTCCTGTACTATCTGTAAATTTGAAAGAATCAAATACAGTATTATATGTAGCACTTGTAATTGCTCCTGTAGGTACTGCTTTTGTTTGTATATCTTTTAAAGCATAGTTTACCCCTAGCTCTAATACATCCCCAGAATTAACATTTTTTGTAATAACATAAACTTTTTGAGTTTTTCCTAATTCATCTAATTGTTGTTTTTGATTTTTAATTTTCATATATAACAATGCTACAACTAGTGCAGCCACTATCAGCATTATTAACATTCCTAATAAAAAAGCGTTTCTTGATTTTTTTTGCATTGGATTTGTTGCCATAACCCATTCCTCCTTATTTTATTTCTTTCCTTTTTATTCTACATCTTTTTTAGGTTGAAATCAATAAATTTGCATTTTATTACAAAAAAATAATATTTTTGTAATAATTTTGTAATATTTTATTATTCACTCTTGACATATATGATATAATATAGATAATTTAATGAAAATATAAGTATTTTGAGAAATAATCTTATTTAACTAAATAACTTAAAAATTCTTAATAATTTTGCAAGGGAATCTCAAAAGCATGATTTTTGAGGGTGCTTGCAAAATTAATTAGAATTTTTTAGTGTTAAATGAAAGTTAGCTAAGATTATTCGAAAAATACTTATATTTTCAAAAAGTTTATAGAATACTTATATTTTAATAAATTGGAGGTAAATTATGGCTTTTGATGGAATTGTTACAAAAAAAATAATTGATGAATTGCAAAATATACAAGATTATAAAATAGATAAAATTTATCAGCCTGATAAAAATACTGTTATTTTAGGATTATATGGAAATTATACAAATGTATCTATTTTAGCATGTATCTCATCAAATAATTATAGAATACATTTAACTACAAATTTGGTAAAAAATCCAACTATAGCGCCTAATTTTTGCATGCTACTTAGAAAGCATATTTTAGGTTATAAAATAAAAGATATTTATACAAAATCATTAGAAAGAATTGTATTTATAGAATTAGAAAATTTAGAAAATCCAGACAAACCTATTTATAAAACTTTAGTAATAGAACTTATGGGAAAACATAGTAATATAATCTTGCTTGATGAAAATAGAATAATCATTGATGCACTTCGTCATACATCTGTTGAAGAAAATGCTCAAAGAGATATATACCCTACTTCTAGATATTATGAGCCTATATCAAATAAACACAATTTATTAGAAATAAATAATTTTGAAGAGTTCTTTAATTTGTTAAAACTTGATGAAGACTCAAATATAGAAGATTCTATTGTAAATACTTTTAACGGGATTGGATTATCTAATTTAAAAGCTTTAACCATGGACATAAAAAGCAAAAACGAATATACTTCACAAAAAAATGTAGCTCATATCATATATAATAGTATTCTAGAAATTCTAAACAGTAAAAATCTTTCTATTAAAACTACTTCGCAAAAAAATGATTCACCTAATGACTACTGCCTAGTTTCTTCTTGTGAAAATAATTCTTATTCTTTAAATTTTGCCATAGATGATTTTTATTTTTCAAAAGAAACCAATGAAATTTTTAAAAATTTTAGAAATATGTTATTAAATATAATATTATCTACATTAAAAAAATACGAAAAACGTTTGCAAAATATAGACGAAAAATTAGAAGAATGTAAAAGTATGGATAAATATAAACTGTATGGCGAATTACTAACTGCTAATTTATACAGAATCCCAAGTTATAATACAGATTCTATTTCTTTAGAAAATTATTACAATAATAATGAATTAATAAAAATACCTTTAGATAAAAAATATTCTCCTCAATATAATGCAAAACGTTATTATAAAAAGTATTCTAAATTAAAAAATGCTCTAGAAATAGTTAGCACTCAAAAATCAGAAACTATAAATGAGATAAAATACATAGAAAGTACAATCTATGAGCTTGAAACTTGTAAAGATATTCCCGATGTTCAAGAAATATATGATGAAATATCAGAAAATGAAATTTTTAAAAATTCTTTTTCAAAAAAGAATATATTTAAGAAAAAATCTTCAAAAAAGCCTAAAAAAATGACTACAAATAAATTTGTATCATTTAATCCTCTAAAATTTAATATAGACGGATATACAATTTATGTAGGTAGAAATAACAAAGAAAATGACTATTTAACAAATAAATTTGCAAATAAAAACGATATATGGTTTCACACAAAAGAAATTCACGGAAGCCATGTTATATTAAAAGCAAATCCTAATGAGCAGGTTCCAGAAAACATTATTTATGAAGCTGCAAAACTTGCTGCAAATCATAGCAAGGCAAAATCTTCTTCCAATATACCTGTTGATTATTGCTTAGTTCAATATGTAAAAAAAGTCCCAGGTAATAAACCAGGGCTAGTAATTTATAGAAATAATAAAACAATTTATGTGTAAAAAGGCAGGAGCACAACTCCTGCCTTTATGTAATACTTTTTGGACAAGCTACTCAAAGTAAAACTATAAAACCAAGAATAATACCCCTGTCATACTAATCAGCTTTTAACATTTCTTATTTGTTTATCATGTTATTTTCAACTTGTTGAATCATTTTCTTAACCATGTTTCCACCGATTCTTCCAGCATCTCTTGCAGATATATCACCATTGTATCCGTCTTTTAAGTTAACTCCAACTTCGCTAGCTACTTCATATTTGAATCTATCTAAAGCATCCATAGCTTCTGGAACTAATTTTTTATTACTATTGTTGTTTGCCATTTGAATTCACCTCCTGTTAATATTAACATTTTATGAAAAATACTATGATTTTTCTTATATAATAAAAAGCAAATTGCTTTTTCTAAAGTTATGATATGCAAATCTAAAATTTATAAACAGGAAATTTTTTGAAAATTAGTTGAAAAATGTGAAAATTAAATATATAATAAAGCAAATCATATAATTTTATTACTACAATGTAATATAGTTATAGTATCAATGGTTTATAGGTAAAACCTCTTTAAAAAACCTAAATATACTTATTCAAGGATAAAAAAATGTATAAATTAGTAGCAATTGATTTAGACGGAACTATGCTAAATACATATGGAGAAGTAACTGAAAGTACAAAAAGAATTTTAAAAGAAACAATGAAAAAAGGATGTGAAGTAGTTATTGCATCTGGTAGAACAATAGATTCTATTCAAGCTATTGCAGACGAAATTGGAACTAAAAAATATATGATAGCTGGAAATGGTTCAATTGTTTATGATATTTCAAAAAAAAATATTATTTATGAAAAATATATTCCAAAATCAAAAGCATTAAATATTATTAAAATATGTGAAGATAATAGTATTACATATAGTGTATACACAAATAAAACAATTATTGCAAATTCATTAAAATATAATATCTTGTATTATTATAAACAAAATTTAAAAAAACAACCAAATAAAAAAACAAGTATTACATTAGTCGAAAGCATTTATGATTATGTAAAAAATATTGAAGATGAAAAAGTTATGAAAATTTTTATTTGTGATAGTACTGAATCTATATTTAATGCTATACTTAGAAAAATTGGAGAATTAAAAGATATTGAAATATTGGATGTATCTCACATGTCAAGAAAAGTTATTTCAAATGGTTCTGAAGAAGTTCCTATAGAGTATTTTTATACAGAAATAACAGAAAAAAATGTTGATAAATGGTATGCTCTAGAATTTTTAATAAACAAACTGAATATTGAAAAAAAAGAAGTTATGGCTATTGGAGATAACGTAAACGATAGAAAAATGATTGAACAAGCAGGACTTGGTATAGCTATGAAAAATAGCACTCCAAAAATCACAGAAGTCGCAAATTATGTTACAGACTTTGATAATAATAATGATGGCGCAGCTCGTGCTATAGAAAAATTTTTATAAGGAGAGATTTAAAATGAGAAAATATTTTGGAACAGATGGAATTAGAAGAATTGCAAATACTGAATTAACACCAAATTTAGTATTTAAAGTTGCAAAAGCAGGTGCGTATGTTCTTTCAAAACATACAGATCATACACCTACAATTTTAATAGGAAGAGATACTCGTATTTCTGGCACACTAATCGAAAGTGCTATGGTTGCTGGCTTTTTAAGCTATGGTGCCAATGTAAAACTCCTTGGAGTAATACCAACACCTGCAGTTGCATATTTAACAAGAAAATTAAATGCAGACGCAAGTGTTGTTATATCTGCATCACATAATACATACGAATTTAATGGAATTAAATATTTTAGCAATAAAGGAATGAAAATTCCAGACTCTTTAGAAGAAGAAATTGAAGAAATAATGGATTCTGATAAACTAGATGATTTAACTGCTGTTAATGAAAAAATTGGTGTTTCTGAATATGCATTAGAATTAATTGATGAATATGTTTATTTCTTTAGAAAAAATTTTGATGATGATTTTGCCAAATATTATAGAGATGATTTTGTAGTAGGAATAGATACTGCCAATGGAGCAACATATTCTGTTGCAGAAAAAGTATTTAAAGCTTTAGGAATTAAATATAAAATAATTAATAATAATCCAGATGGAATAAATATTAATGATAATTGCGGTTCTACACATTTGGAAGGTTTAAAAAAATTTGTAATAGAAAACCATTTAAGTTTAGGTATTGCTTATGATGGTGATGGTGACAGATGTTTAGCTATTGACGAAAATGGTGAAGAAATAGATGGAGATAAAATACTTGCAATTATTTCTCAAAATTTAAGAATACATGGAAAATTAAATAAAGATACTATTGTTGCAACTGTTATGAGTAATCTAGGACTTAATAAATTTGCTAGAGACAATGGATTAGAATTTTTACAAACTAAAGTTGGAGACAGATATGTTTTAGAGGAAATGTTAAAAGATGGATTTAACCTAGGTGGAGAACAATCTGGACACATTATTTTACTTGACTACAACCCTACTGGAGACGGAATTTTAACTTCACTAATGCTTATAAAGTCTATTCTTGAAGAAAACAAAAAAGCTTCAGAATTAGGTTCATTAGTAAAGAAATATCCTCAAGTATTGATAAATGCTAAAGTAAACTCTGATAAAAAATACGATTACGAAAAAGATGCAGAAATAAAAGAAAAAATCGAAAAATTAGAAAAAGAATTTGCTGGAAATGGTAGAGTTTTAATAAGACCTTCTGGAACTGAACCTCTTGTAAGAGTTATGATTGAAGGCGAAAATCAAGAATATATATCAAAAAAAGCAACAGAAATCGCAAAATTAATAGAACAAAAATTGAAATAGTGGAAAATGGTGGAAAATGGGACGGTTCTCTTTTCCAAAATGGAATTTGGTGGAATTTGGGACGGTTCTCTTTTCCAAAATTTCCAAAAAAAGTTCTAATAAGTATTGCAAATTGGTAAAATATGTGATAAAATGTTTTATGTTATATTTATGAGCAATAAAAAGGAGGTGCAAAAATGCCAAACATTAAATCAGCTAAAAAAAGAGTTAAAATAATCGAAAAGAAAACTTTAAGAAATAATATGATTAAATCTGCATACAAAACATCTGTAAAGAATTTTGAAGCAGCTATAGAAGCTGGAAAAATAGAAGAAGCAAAAACTTTATTTGTAGAAGCTACTAAAAAAATAGATCAAGCTTGCTCAAAAGGTGTTATTGTAAAAAATACTGCAGCTAGAAAGAAATCAAATCTAGCAAAAAAATTAAATGCAGCTACAGTTGCTTAAGTTTAAATATATTATTTAAAAAATTATGCATAGTTTTTTAAAATGGAATCCAAAAAAGATTTTGACTGTTAATTGTCAAAATCTTTTTTATATTTTGAACTATCAACTTATCGACAAATATTGACAAAAAGCGTGAAATATCTAGTTATTTTAAAGTTTTTAAAATATAAAAATAAATCAGATGTTTTAATATATACAACTTCTTTTTAAATAAAACTCCTCTCATATCCTTTTGCAAAATTTCCTTAAAATAATTATAATAGCCATTTGGATTTGTTTTAAAAGTCTTAATTATATTTTTAGTATATCCATCTTCTTTATAATCCCCTATTTCTATTGCTTCATTTATACATAATATTTTATGGTTCTCATCCATTTTATGATACATCCTTGCTTCTGTTATAAATTTTTCATTTTGTTCAAGTTCATGCTTAAACTTTTTTCTAATTTTGGTATTAAAAACAAGTATCTTCTCCCCTTGTATATTTTGTTTAAAATATAGATCAAACATTGTTGATTCCATATAATTTGTAGTGAATTTCTTTCCACTTACATTTCCAAATAAATCTTGTTTTAAAAAACATAATGCATATATTCTCTCATTATCTAATAATTTTGACGCATTTTGTTCAATTACTTTAAATGCATTAATTGCAAAAAAATCATCTGAATCACAATCAACAACTAACTCTCCTGTCACTTCTTCCATTCCTCTATTTATTGCAACCATCTTCCCTGAATTTTCTTGAAATAAATATTTTATTTCAATCTTGTTTTCTAAAACAAACTTTTCCATTACTTCCTCTGTATTATCAGTTGAACCATCATTTATTATTATCCATTCAGCTTTTAAGTTACTTTTTTCTATATTTTTTAAAATACTTTTGTATAATTTTTCTAAATAATCTGCTCTGTTATATGTTGCCGTTAAAATTGATAATTTCATAAAAATCCTTTCTACAAAACATTTTTTATTTGTTCTAACAAATATTTATTATCATAATTATAACTTTTGTTTTCTTCATTTAAAAAAATATATTTACCTTGCAAAACATTTCTCATTTTTTCAAAAATGGCATCTTCTTTATTTTCAATTATTATCTTTTTATCATAATTCATAACAGCTTCTTTAGCAGCAGTATTTGTAACTAATATTGGCTTATTTAAAATCTTAGCTTCTTCTAAAACCATCCCATACCCTTCAAAATATGAAAATAAAACAAAATAATCTGCTTTATTTATATATGGATATGGATTTTCTTTTTTACCTAAAAAAATAAATGAACTTTCTACATTTAATTCCTTTGCCAACCAATTTAAATTATTCCATTCTTCTCCATCTCCAATCACATAAATCTTATGATTTAAGCCTTCATCTATCAGTCTTTTATGAACTCTAATTAATCTATCAATTGCCTTTTGTCTAACTAGTCTTGACACTGTTATAAAGATTTTTTTATTCTTTGAATTTATTGATTTATCACATTTTTCTTTTGCAAGACTTAGCACTCTTTCTTTATTAATATAATTATTTATTATCTTTCTTTCAGAAATATTTCCATAAACATTTTCAAAAGCTTTTTTATTTTGCTCACTAACAAAAATTATTTTATCATATTTCTTATAAAACCATTTGTCTATATACTTCTTTATCTTTGATTTATAATCTTCACCAAAAACTTTTGAAATGTCATTATGAACCCATGCAATCTTTTTATTATTACCTTTATATGCAAAAATTCTAGTTATTGGACCTTCTAAAAACGCTATATCTATATCAAAATGGCCTTTTAAGTACTTTTTATATATGAATTTTCCACAAAATAGTACATATATGGGGATAAATACGCTTTTCTTTTCATTTTTATATAGACTTATTCTCTTGATATTTGGATTTAATTCTTTTTCAAGCTCTCCTCCTCCATATATTGTAAAAATTGTAATATCATAATCTTTGATAAGCTCATTTGTAATATCGACTAAAACTCTTTCTGCTCCTCCTATTCCAAGTTTTGTAATTCCAAAACATACTCTTTTTTTGTTATTTATATCATTTATACTCTTTCGAAATTTTAATAAATAAATAATTGTTTTTAGAAGAATTTTTCTTCTTAAATGAGAATCTTTTATTCTAAAAATTCTTTTTAAAGAACTTCCAAGCAAGATTCTCCTACTCATATATTTTAGTTCTTTTTCATATTTATTATATAATTTTTGATCTATATAATAATCAAAAATGTTATCTAAAATTTTAAAAATATCTTCTACTTTTTGAGTTTGTTTATTTGTAATTGAATCTTCTCTTTGAGTGTAATGTACAAAGTATTTGTTTATATATGAAATTTTATTTAGATGTGGCAATAGCTTATAGAAAAATTCCATGTCTTCATAAATTAAGCCTTCTGGAAATCTAATTTTATATTTGTTTATGATTTCTCTTTTATAGATTTTATTCCATGCTACAACTCTTGGCTTTTTCATCATTTCTTCTTTTGATTTATATTCTCTTCTTTTGTCAAATATTTTTTTACCATACTCCCATTCCCAAATAAAGTCACATTCTACCATGTCTGCATTTTCTTTTTTGGCTAAACTATACATTTCTTCATACATATTAGTTTCAACATAATCATCAGAGTCCAAAAATGCAATATAATCCCCTGTTGCATATTCTAATCCATAATTTCTTGCAGATGATAATCCTCCGTTTTCCTTTTCATAATATTTGATTTTGCTTGGATTTTCTTTTACATATTTTTCAATTATTTCTACACTTTTATCAAGTGTGCCATCATTTACAATTATTATTTCTATATCTTGTAAAGTTTGTTGTGTAAGACTTTTTAGACATTTGTCTATGTATTTTTCTACATTGTAAACTGGCACAATTATACTTATTTTTGGCATAAAAAATGGGCATCCTTTCTTTTTAAAAGTATACCCATTTTTTGTTATTTAAATCTTTGTTTAGACAATATATAGAATATTACAATAATAATAGAATCAAATTAAAATTAAATGGAATGAGTCCTGTTCAATATAGAACTCATTCCAGAGAAAACGTCGCTTAAAAAATTGTCCAATATTTTGGGTTCACATCAGATTTCTTATTATTTTCATTATTTTGTGATTATATTCTATAAATGAAAATATTTAAATCTATATATTACTCAAATAAGTCAGAATGAGAACCTGTACGTGTTAAAGTTAAAACCAAAATATTGTTATTTTTTTCATATTCAAGTAACCAATCCGGCTTTAAATGACATTCCCATAGTCCGTTTACTTTTAGGTTCTAATAAATGATTTTTGTATTTTGGATCTAATTGAACATCATTTGCCAATTTTTCTACAACTTCATTTAATAAATCTGCATCAAAATATTTTCTTTTCCTTACTATTTTTAAATCTTTCTTAAATCTGCTGGTAATCTTTATTTCGTATTTACTCTTCATTATCTATCTCCTCAATCATCTCGTAAACATCGTTGTAGCTTTTATAATTCTCAGGTTTTTTCATTATTTCATCAGCCTCATTTATTGCTTCTAATGTTTCTTTATTAAATTTTGGCCTTTTTATTTGTAATGGAATACTATCTGTTAAAACTATTTGTTTAAAATAAATAGTTACTGCATCTGATATATTCATTCCTAAATCTTCTAATATTTCTTCTACTTGCTTTTTTAAATTTGGTTCAATTCTTATATTCATTGATGATGTTTTAGCCATTTTTATTCCCCCTATCTGTTTTTATTTTACCACATTGTAAATACATTGTCAATTATATTTTATTATTATTTTCATTATTTTGTGATTTTATTCTATAAAAAAAATATATTTTTAATAAAATTTTTCTCGGTCAGTTACTTTAAAATACAACTCCATATCAAATTCTAACAACATTTTTTTCATCATTTGTTTTAAATTCTTTACTCTTATATTTTTTAATAATCCTTTTTCTTTTATTCTTTTCTCATAAATAATTCTGTCTTCTTTTCTTAAATCTTTTATAGCTAAAATAATGCTATTTGTATAGTATTCCAAAAGATTATCTAATGTATTTTGTTTCAAATTCATTCCACCAATTTTCTTTTTTAATTGTTCATAAAGAAATAATTTATCATTTACTTTTTTTATTTGTTTTGAATAGTCTTCATTTCTCATAATGCTATTTTCTGATTGAAAATAATTATATCCATAAATATCCGTTGATACAACAGTTTTTGCATTTGCAAGTAATAATGGAATTAGTCCAAAATCTTCATGATACACGTTTTTCTCAAAACATAAATTAGTTCTTTCAAACAATTCTTTTTTTATTAAATATAAACAAGGGGAATCCAAGTATTTATCTTCAAAGCATAGCTTATTAAACGCATCTTCCCCATTTGTCACTTCAAAAGTTGGTCCGTCTGCGTAAAATTCCTTATCTTTTATAATTTTCATTTTATATTTAATCATGTCAATATCTTGATTTACATATTTTTGTAAATTTCTAAATAAATCTTTTTCTATTGTATCATCTACATCTACAAACATTATGTATTTACCACTTGCTTTTTCTATTCCTAGATTTCTTGCATTTCCCACTCCGATAGTTTCTTCGTTTGTGTAAAAATATTTTGTATTATTGTGTTTTTGGGCTATTTGTTCAGAATTATCTTTTGAAAAATCATCTATTAAAATTATTTCATAATCATCATATTCTATTTTATTTAAATTTCTTAGACATCTTTCCAAATATTGTTTTCCATTGTTAAATGGTACTATTATACTTATTTTTGGCATAAAAAATGGGCATCCTTTCTTTTTTTAAGTATGTCCATTTTTTTTGAATTTAGACTAATGTATATTTTCTCGTGATTTACAAATACTAAATTTGTAGAATTTTGTAAAAAAGGAGTTTTAAAAGTGCTAGTTACTTTAACCTTAAAAAGTAAGAAAAAAAATGAGATTAATAAGTTTTTAAGCATGTTTTATGAAACAAATTTGGATATTCCTGATGAATTAACTTGGAAAAAAGAGTATAAAAATCCTATAGAAGTTTCAGATATTATTGGAGCTTTTATAGATAATATAGATTTATTTAATTTTAGAATGTGGCTTTGTTTAGATAAAGATGTTTTTATTAATATTACATCACAAAATGGCAATGAAGTAATAAAATATTTATTTGAAAGGTTTCCTTATTAAAATCTTTACTTTTTCGGTATTCCGTGCTAAAATTATTTCATAAAGATAAATTACATTGTTTATAAACTTAAAATTTATCTTGAGAAAGGTATTTAGAAAATGGAAAATAAAAAAATAATTTCGAAAAATCCAACTGCATATCATAACTATACAATTGAGGATACAATAGAAACTGGTATAGTATTAACAGGTACAGAAATAAAATCAATTAGAGCTGGAAAAGTGAATTTAAAAGATAGTTACGCTAATATTAGAAATGGTGAATGTTTTGTATATGGAATGCATATAAGTCCTTATGAATTTGGCAATATTTATAACAAAGATCCTCTTCGCGATAGAAAACTTCTTCTAAAAAAACGTGAAATCAACAAACTTTTTGGTAAAATAAAACAAGATGGCTATTCTTTAATTACACTTTGTATTTATTTTAAAGGAAGTTTGGTTAAAATGGAACTTGGAATTGGAAAAGGTAAAAAGCTTTATGATAAACGTCAAGATATTGCTAAAAAAGATGCTGAAAGAAGAATGCAAAAAGCTTTAAGAGCAAGTGAAAAAAATATACTTTAATGAATTCTTAAATAATTACACTTCTCATTTTCCAGTCATAACTTGAAAAATCAAGCAATTTATGGTATAATATAATTAGTATTAATAAATGGCCAAGTGCCTAATTCAGAACTAAGCCCTGAAGGAGGGGGCAAATATGGAGAACAGCCCTATAAATTTAAAAGATTTTTTAAGCGATCAAAAAAAACAGCAAGAAATTTTAGGTGCCCAAGCAGATATTAAATTCAGGTTTTATCAAAGCGCACTTGATTTATGTGAAACGGCAAAGGTTGGAGAATTCAATTCTATTCGCTTTGGCGTTTCCGAATATGAAATGTCTTTATGTGGGAAATGGCTAATGACTGATTTCAGTAAAGAAGTCAGCATTCCTGATAAGCTGGATGTCCAGTTTTTCGTCATCTCATACGGCAATATCGTGAATTTAAATGTAACATTTCTCTGACAAAAAGTTTTCCAGCGAATATGGGTATATTCGCTGGAAACTTTTTTATGCTTTATTACTTGAACCAAATACATCTCTTATTTTATGTTGTACAGTTTGTTTAATTAAATCTCTTGCTGGTGTTAAATATTTACGAGGGTCAAATGCTGATGGTTCTTCTACAAATACTTTTCTTATTGCAGCTGTCATAGCTAAACGCAAGTCTGTATCAACATTAATTTTTGAAACTCCTGAAATTGATGCCTCATGAAGCATTTCATCTGGAACACCTTTTGCACCTGGTATATCTGCTCCATATTCATTACATTGTGCAACAAGTTCAGGTATAACTGTTGAAGCTCCATGTAATACTATTGGAGTATTTGAAATTCTTTCTTTTATTTTCTTTAAAATATCAAATCTTAATTTTGCTTCTCCTTTAAACTTATACGCTCCATGACTTGTTCCAATTGCTATTGCTAAAGAATCACATCCTGTTCTTCTAACAAATTCTTCTGCTTGAGCTGGATCTGTAAACATAGCATCACTTTCTGCAACATTAACATCGTCTTCTATTCCTGCTAATTTTCCAAGTTCTGCTTCTACTACAACTCCATGTGCATGAGCATAATCAACTACTTCTTTTGTAAGTCTAACATTCTCTTCAAAATCATATTTAGAGCCATCAAACATAACTGAAGTAAATCCTGCATCTATACACATTTTGCACGTTTCAAAATCAGGTCCATGGTCTAAATGTATTGCAAATGGTATTTCTGGATGTTCTTCTTCTGCTGCTTTTACCATTTTCATTAAATAATTTATTCTCGCATATTTTATTGCGCTTGAAGATGCTTGCATAATTACTGGTGCATGTTCTTCTGCTGCTGCATCCATTATAGCTTGTACAATTTCCATATTGTTTACATTAAATGCACCAATGGCAAACCCTTCTCTCATTGATTTTTCAAACATTTCTTTAGTTGTTACTAACATAATTTATCATCCTTTCTGTTTTTCTTTTTCAATATTAATTATATTGCTAAAAATTTTTCAGGTCAAGTATTTCTCTTCTTTAATTTTCTATTCTTTTTGTTTTTCTTCTTGAATTTCTTCTTTTACTACCCCTCCAGTATCTTCCAACACAACTTTTCCATATCCCATATTGGTTGTTATATCTGTAGTATTCTCCAAATGTTTTTTTGATATTCTTTCCTTTTCTGAAAAACTTGGCATATCTTCCTTTTCTTCTAAATTGAAAGGAATTGAAATTTTAGTTCTTATTGTCATAAATAGTGGCTCTTTTTCAATCTTTTGGGCTATTTTTTTGCTATTTAAATCTATAGCCAAATTTGCATATTTAATAGCTAAATCTTTGTTTCCTTTCATTATATTAATTTTTGAAAGTTCAAAATAACTGTCTGCACTTAATTCTTCTTCATTTAAAGCTTGCATAAAATATTTTTCTGCTTTATCTAGGTCTTTATATAACAAGGCGATTTGTGCTAAACTGTATTTAGCATTATATGCTAAATGGTTAAGTTCTGCAGCTTTTTCATAGCATTGCTTTGCATTATTAAAATCATTTAATAATGTATATACAATTCCTAAATTGTAGTTTAATTCATAATCTACAGGATTGTATTTTAAAGAATCCATATATACCATTGCTGCTTCTTTATATGATTTTTGCTCTATTAATAAATCTCCTAAAATATATGTTGCTTCAATATAATCTGGCTTTTTTGATAATAAGCTATTTAACATTTCTATTGCTTCTGGTTTTCTGTCTAAATCTTGCAAAAGAGTAGCAACTTTATAATATGAATCATAGTCTTGCTTATTTATATCTATACATTGAACATATTCATCTATTGCTTTTCTCATTCCACCTTCTCTTTCATAAAGAACTGCTAATTTTTTATGAAAATCATATACTTCATTATTTTGCTCAGTTAGTCTTAATAATATAGCTTTTGCTTTTTTGTAGTTTCCAATAGCTATATAAAAATTTACTCTAAACATTTTCATATTTGACATAATATTTATATTTTTCTTTTCTAAAAATATTACAATTGCTGGTAATATTACAGACATAAAATATATTAAAAATTTTACAATTAGATTTATTTTTTTGTTTGAAATTAAAAGAATAAAATCTATAGTTATTCCTAATGCTTCGATTGCAAGTAATGGTACATAACCAGTATCATTATTTTTTATCATTTTGAAAAAAACTATGCAAAATAAAACTATAGAAAGTATTATAAAAATAAATTGTTCTGCCATAATTTATCTATGTTAGTTTAAATCTAACATATTCCCTCCTCTTGTTATAAATTTTCTGTCTTTAGTTTCTTATTCATTTTACTACAGTTTTTACAAAATATCAACAAATTTTTTTGAAAAATATGTTTATTTTTTTTTATTAATGTGTTAGAATAATTTTAAATTAATTTTGAAAAAATAATAGCAATGAATTGGAGGTTTTATTATGGAAGTAAAAAGATGTGCTCGTTGTGGTGTTTTTTATACAAATCCTGGATATGTTTGTGCAAATTGTACTACTAAAGATAACATGGAGTTATCTCAATTTAAAAATTTTGTTGAAGAAAATGGAATAGAAATAAATTCTTTAAAACAAATTTCAACTGAAACAGGAATTTCTGAAAAAAATTTAAATCGTTTTTTAAATTATGATGGTTTAGAAGGATATAAAGAATTGTTTAAATAATACAATAACTAAAGGAGTAAAACTGCATATTTTTATGCTGATTTACTCCTTTTCTCTTTATAACTAGTTTAATTATCTTTGATTCGTCCTGTTGACAAGCTATCTACACATGTAGTAAAGCGACTTTTCTTATTTTTTTACAGATAAATTTATAATTAAATCCATATTGTCATCTTCTGCAGCTTTGTTTTTTCTAATAGCTCCACATTTTTTACACTTAAATATAATAATGTAGCCTTTTTTGTTATTAATTTCTATTCCAATTGGTTCTAAAATTCCGTGGCATTGCTCTGCCCTATCCCCAGGATTTATATCTACATGTTTTGAATGTAAACAATATGGGCAATGATTTCTACATGAATAACCTAATTTAGGTACTTTTTCCCCGCAATTTTCACATATAAATTCTTCATCAATTTCTGTAAATCTTTTCATTTTAAATGTTATTCCTTTCTTTAATAACAACACTGACAAAAATGATTTTACAAAGTAATTATCTTATTTTTACTTTACTAATATCCATATCTTTAGGATCATATGATTCTATATAATCTAATATTTCATCAATATCTGTGCATACTTTACATAGCTCTACACAATCATTTGTGATAAATTGCTCTTTAACCATTTTATATAAAGAATCTGCTAATTCATTGAAAAATCCATTAATATTATATATAACAATAGCCTTATTGTGTCTTCCTAATTGTTTTAATGTTAAAATTTCAAAAAATTCATCTAATGTTCCAATTCCTCCTGGTGTTATTATAAAAGCATCACAATTTTCCTCCATTTGTCTTTTACGTTCTCTCATTGTTTCTGTATATATGTATTCTGTACATTTTTCAAATGAAACTTCTGGATTTGATTCATGGAAAAAATGTGGAACTACACCTAATATATATCCTTGTTTTTCGTAAATTCCTTGAGCAACTGCTCCCATCATTCCATTGGCTCCACCACCAAAAACTAATCCATGACCTCTTTGTGCCATCTTTCTACCTAATTCAATCCCTGCTTGTTTGTACGAACTATCTATTAAACTACTTGCCGCACCATATACTGCTATTTTCATATTTTTTCCTCCTCTTGTTTTTTATGTACTAAAATAGTATAACATTTTAAATCAATTTATGCAAGTTATTTGAAAAATTCCACTTTACAAATAATGTAAAAAGTTGTATAATTCAAACAACAAAATATATAAAGTAGGGATGATTTATGAAAAAACTAATAAAAAAATTAAATACGTACCAATTATTTACATTAGTATTTATAGTTTTATGTATTGGTGTATTTTTCACATTTTTTAAAAATGGTAGAAGTTTTATATGGTCAACAGATGGATTTAAGCAACACTACATTTTCCTTGAAAATTTTCATGAAACTATAAGAAATGGAGGTTCTTTCTTCTCATGGAATTTAGGACTTGGGTTAGATAAAATTGGTCAATTTTCTTATTACACTTTAGGAGATCCTTTCGCATATTTAAGCCTTCTATTTAATATAGATAACTTGAAATATGTGTATGGCATTTTAATAATACTTAGAATGTACTGTGTTGGTCTATCTTTTATAAAATATTGTAATTATCATAAAAGAAGCAAATTTGCAACTTTAATAGGTGCTATAATTTACACATTTAGTGGTTATGTTTTATATGCTACAGTTCGTCACCCATTTTTTGCAAATGCTGCAATATGGTTACCATTAATGTTTTTAGGAATAGATAAAATATTAAAAGAAGACAGATATAAATTATTTACTTTTATAAGTGCAATTTCTGCAGTTTCAAATTACTATTTCTTTTACATGATAACTATTTTAACTTTTATTTATGCAGTAATAAAATATTGGGTAGAATATAAAGAAAAAGGTGCAAAAGTATTTTGGTCAAAATTAATTAAAACAACATTATGCTACATAATTGGTGTGCTTTCAGCTTCAATTCTATTGTTACCTACAATTTACGCGTTTTCTAACAATTCTCGAAGTATGGATACAGCATTTACTTATTATGATTTTGGTTATTATGCAAAATTATTATTTATGAGTGACAAAACTCCTTTCTGGACAAAAGTTTATGTTTCACCTTTAGCTATAGTATTTTTACCTATATCAATCTTAAACTTTAAAAAGAATAAAGAAACTAGAACTTGGCTTATAAATTTACTAATTTACTTTGTTATTTTATTGTTACCATTTTTAGGTTCTCTAATGAATGGATTTTCTTTCCAATCAAATAGATGGACATTTGGAGTTTGCTTTGCACTATCATATTTGGTAACTATTAATATAAGAAGTGATCTAATATATTCTCAAAGAGAATTTAAATTTGTTAAAAACTTTTTAATAATATATGCATTATTGTGGTTTGTATTAAAATCACAAGCTGGACTTTTCCCTATAACTACTATTGCTTTAGCGTTTTTGTATATTATAATCTTAGTTTCTAGAAGCTTAGATTATCCAGAAATAAAGAAAAATCAATATTTTCAATATGCAAAAAATTTAAAAAGTCCTGAATCAAATAAAATAAAAAATAGAGTAAAAGTAATTTTAATTATTGTTGTTTGTATTAATACTTTATATTTTTCTTGGGAATTATTTAACCACAATAAATATGCACAAGAATTTATTAAATATAAAGATGTTGAAAGTAGATATGATAGTCTAGGTAACCAATTACCTCATTTTTCAGAAGCAATATCATATATAAAATCTATAGATAAATCTTTTTATAGAATTGCTACAAATGTTCCTGAATCAAATAACGAATCATATAAATATGGTTATAATAGCTTAAACACATATTTATCTATTGGAAATAAATATGTAACTTTATTATCTAAAGATTTAATGATATTAAACAATGCCAAAACAAATCCTTTACGTGAATTTGATTCTAGAACTAAAATAACTACATTATTAAGTTCAAAATATTATATTGTATCTAAAAAGAAAAACACTTATGTTCCTTATGGATATAATTTAATATATGAAATAAAAGACATAAATAATGACGAAAATACAGCTCAAATATATGAAAATCAAAATTATTTACCTATTGGAGTATTTTACGACAACTATACTGTAAAGCAAGAATATGATAGATTATCAGCTCTTGAAAAAGAACAAGCATTGCTTAAAACTGCTGTAGTTGAAAATACTGATGAAATAAAAAAATACTCTATAAAATCTAATAATGAAGATTTGGGCTATTTGCAAGAAAGAAATGTCGAATTTACAATTGATGATACAAACAAAATAGTAGATCAAAATGCAAAAACTATTAAACCAAAAAAAGAAAAAAATAGTTTTAAATTAACAATTGCAGGTACAGCTCAAAATTGTGAACTATATCTTTTAATAACAAATCAAAAATATAATAAAAATGATGAATACACAATTACTGCAACTTACAATAAACAAAAAAAGCAACAAGTAATTAGAGACAAAATAGAAAGTCCTTATTATATAGAAACACCTAACATATTACTTAATTTAGGATATAGAGATATCCATACTGGAAATATAACTATCACATTTTCTACAACAAGTGGTGAATACTCTTATGATGATATAAAACTTATAGCAGTTCCATTTGATAATTACAATTCAGACATTGTAAATTTAAAATCTAATGAGTTTAAAATGTCTTATTATGATGATGAAAAAATAATTGGAACACTAAATGCAAATTCAAATGGTATTTTACAAATATCTACATCATATACTACAGGCTGGAAAGCATTTGTAGATGGAAAAGAAACAGATACAATAACCGTAAATACTGGATTTATAGGAATTCCTTTAACCAGAGGAGAACACAAAATAAGACTTGAATACAATACTCCTTATCTTAAAATTGGAACTTATCTATCTTGTATAGGTCTAATATTAATAATTTTTGTATTTATAATAGATTCAATATATCATTTAAACGAAAGGAGGAAAAAGAAAAATGGAAAATAATAAAAATAACATTCCTGAAGAAGAAGAAAAAAAGAAAAATAAAGATATTGAAATTGTTACAGGTGATGGATCAGATTTAAATATTTCACATGTTTATGATCATATAACACTTGAAAAACAAGAAAAAAAGAATAATGAAGAAATCATTATTCCTAAAGAAAAAAAGAATAAATAATAAATTAGAAGGCTAATCTATAAAAGAAAAGCCTTCTTTTTTATTACTCTAGATCTTGCAAAAAAACTCTTTAATACTTAATAATAGCAAAACTTTTTATTTAAATCCATATCCTAAAACTTCTCTTGAATTAGTAACAACAACAAAAGCTTCTTTATCTATGTCCATAATTAATTTTTTTATATTAGCTACATCTTGCCTTCCAACTGCACACATTAATATTAGTTTATCGTTATTTTTATACATTCCTTTACCATATAATCCTGTAACTCCCCTATTTATTTTTGTTCCAATTTCTTTTGCAATTAATTCGTTTTTATCAGATATAATAAAAATCAGTTTCGAGAAAAAAATCCCTTCAAATACAACATCAATCATAAATCCCATTAAATATATTGCTATAGCTGAATATAGCCCTATTTCGATTTTCTTTAGAAAAACTACATTTAAAAATACTATTACAATATCAATTAATGTAATTAATCTTCCTAATTGAACTTTACTATTGTACTCTTTTATTAAAATTGTAAGTAAATCTGAACCTCCTGTAGATGAATTAGATTTCAAGATTATTGCAGTTCCTATACCAACTAATATTCCTCCATAAATTGATGCTAAAATTTTATCATTTGTAATAGGTTCTAATTTATCCAACAAATCTATAAAACCTGATAAACTTATTGTACCTATAAGTGATTTTATAAAGAATTGTTTCCCTATTTTATATCCAGCCATTAAAAAAAGTGGCGTATTTAAACACAAAATTGTAATCCCCATTGGAACTTTAAATATATAATAAAAAATTGTTGCTATACCAGAAAATCCCCCTGAAGATAACTGATTTGGTAAAAGAAAAAATGAAATTCCTGCAGCCATTATAAACGCCCCAAAAATCGTTCCTATTGATTCAATTATAAATTTTTTTATCATGCCTCCACTTCCCCTTTTTCCATTATTTACAAATATAGTATTTTTATTCACAATTTTATATTAACTTCATATATTATAAAAAAAGTATATTGATAATTTTACTTAAATATCTAAACAAAAAATGTATAAAGTTAAAAGGAGAAATTTTATGGCTCGAATAATAGTTTTTAATAATGATTCAAATAGAATGGAAACATATACAAGGGCAGAATCTGCTCCAATGCCTTATAATACTTTTGGTACTTTGACTGTAAGAGAATTTAGAGGCTCAAGCAATTCTAACATATTATGGACAACAAAAAGAACAATGCAATCATGGAATAGTCAAAGATACATTTTTGGTGCGCCAATTCCTGTTGGCTTTGCTTTTAGAAGACCTTATGAAGGTGGTCATGGTAATCAATCTCAACATTATGCAGGCGTTGCTTTTGACGTTGGTCAAACTTTAAGTGTCACAAGAAGAAGAGCTTTATGGAATAGTGCTAATACATCAGGTGTATGGACTTTTGTTGAACCTATTGCTTTAACTCCTACATGGGTTCACTTTGATAAAAGATTTGGTACTCCTGCATGTTCATCAGGTGGATATCCTACTTTAAAAAGAGGAAGTATTAGTAATTATGTATTAATTGCACAAGATGATTTGAATACCCTTGGTTATAATACTGGTGGATTGGATGGTATTTTTGGAAATCAAACTTTAAATGCTGTTCGAAATTATCAAAACAATGTAGGTCTTACTGTTGATGGTATTATAGGATGTAATACATGGAGAGCATTACAAGAAGCTGTAATTGGTAAAGGTCCTACAAATACTACTATAAATTAATGAATTAAATTTGTTATACAGCTTGTAGGCAATCTCTAGAGTAATATTTTTGTAAAATTTTTCCAAAAAGTATTGACAAATGTTAAAAATGATTTTATAATTATTTTTATTAAATCCAAATTATTATATCTATATTTTCCACCTCCTTAAAGGAGGTAAAGAAATGTTATCAATTATTAAAAGTATCGCTCTTGAAGGATTACAAGGATATTTAGTCTCTACTCAAGTTGATGTTTCTTCTGGTCTTCCAAATTTTGAAATTGTTGGACTTCCAGATATTACTGTTAAAGAATCAAAAGAACGCATAAAAACTGCAATCAAAAATTCATCACTTGATTTTCCAAGTAGAAAAATTGTTGTAAATCTTTCACCAGCAAACAAAAGAAAAGAAGGTTCTATGTTTGACTTACCTATTGCAATAGGTGTCTTAATTGCAACAGAAAATATAGTTAACCCAAATCTAAAAAAATATTTAGAAGATACAATTATTATAGGTGAATTATCCTTAAATGGTAATATCGAAAAAATTAATGGTATATTGCCAATATGTATAGAAGCCAAAAAACTTGGAATTAAGAGAATAATCTTACCAAAAGCAAACTCTCGAGAGGCCTGCATAATCGATGGAATAGATATTCTGCCTGTAAATAATTTAAATGAATTAGTAGATTTTTTTAATGGTGATTCTATTATAAATAAAGAAAAAAAATCTATTTTTAATTCAAATTTTAATTCAAATTATGAATTTGATTTTTCTGATGTAAAAGGACAAGAAAATGTAAAAAGAGCTTTAGAAATCGCAGCTGCAGGTGGACATAATTGTCTTTTAATTGGAAGTCCTGGTTCAGGTAAAACTATGCTTGCAAAAAGTCTTCCTAGCATATTACCTGATATTAGTTTTGAAGAATCTTTAGAAGTTACTAAACTTCACAGTATTTGTGGACTTTTATCTGAACAAAATCCCATAATTTTATCAAGACCTTTTAGAAATCCTCATCATTCAATTACGAATGTTTCTTTAATTGGTGGTGGAAGGAATCCTAAACCACGGTGAAATAAGCCTAGCTCATCACGGTGTTTTATTCTTAGACGAGCTTCCAGAATTTAATAGAACTGCCATCGAAGTTCTTCGTGTACCTTTAGAAGATAAATCTGTAACAATAAGTAGATTAAATTCTTCTGTAACATACCCATGTAATTTTATGTTCATAGCAAGTATGAACCCTTGCCCTTGTGGTTATTTCGGCTCCAAAGAAAGAAATTGTACTTGTAAAGAATTTCAAATAAAAAATTATATTAACAAGATTAGTGGGCCTCTTCTTGATAGAATAGACCTTCATATAGAAGTAGAAGGAGTAAAATATTCAAAATTACAAAATGATAATGCCAAATTAGAGTCATCTTTAGAAATTAGAAAAAGAGTAAATAAAGCAAGAAAAATTCAACTAGAACGATATAAAGATTATGCTATTTTTTCAAATTCAGAGCTTACTCCACAGCTTTTAACAAAATATTGCAAATTAGATTTAACCTGTAAAAAATTATTAGAATCTGCTTTTGATAAATTAGGTTTAAGTGCAAGAGCATATTCTAGAATTCTAAAAGTTTCTCGTACAATTGCTGATTTAGAAGGCTCTTCTGAAATTCAAATATCTCATTTATCTGAAGCAATTCAATATAGAAGTCTAGATAGAAAATATTGGAAATAAAATATTATTTAAGTAGCACAAATTTGTTCACTAGCCAAATATACTTAAGCGAATTGTGTGATTGTTTTTCTTGTATATGGAAAATTTGATTTTTCCATATACAAGAGAACAATATTGAACTAATATGATAAATATAATTAATTCCACTAAATTTTTGTATTAACACCTTTTTTTAAGTAAGCTATCAGAATCAATACTGATGCATTTTCAGGAGTTAAAACATCATTTATCTATATTTATATTTTTTTATTTATAATATATCTATTTAAATAGTTTTAATTATACAAAATATTCCTACTTTCTTAGCACTAATTTACTTTTACATGTTCTATCCAGAATTTTGTTTATAAATAATACTATTTTATTTCCTTCATCAATTTTAATTCACATAGATTTTGTAAATAATTTTTAATATTTTCTTTTATAAGAAATACACAAAAAATTTTATAGAAATATTTATGTAGATTAACAATAAAATATATAAAAACATTTATATTAACAATAAAAAATTTAATTAAGAGGTGATTTTTTGAAAAAAATAAATATTGAAGATTGCTTATATCCTAAAAAATTAAAAAAAATTTCAAAACCCCCCATTTGTTTATATACAGAAGGTAATTTAAATTTGCTAAACTCCAACTCTATAGCAATTATTGGTTCTAGAGCTGCCAGTGAAAGTGGTATAACTTTAGCAAAAAATTTTGCTAAAGAATTATCACAAATCGGTATAACTATAGTTAGCGGACTAGCTAGAGGTATAGATACGGCTGCTCATAAAGGTTCTTATAATCAGTTCGGGAAAACAATTGCAGTGCTTGGTGGTGGCTTTAATCATATTT